>OGPE01001407.1_pt1 | contig 15596 bp, 10 predicted proteins | sample 1552881 | NCBI WGS metagenome assembly OGPE01 (sample SAMEA2580236, study PRJEB22360) | human gut metagenome | biome: human gut; feature: human-associated habitat; material: faeces | place: Denmark | collected 2008/2010 | reverse complement strand
TTTTAAAAAATCCATAAAATGCTCCTTATTCTCTATAGGAGTAGTCGTGGGACGTCCCAAATTCTCCCGAGAATCTATCTTAACCTTTATTTCCAACAAAACAGGACCACATAACTTTGGAAGCTGCTTCATTGCTTCTTCAATTTCAACTTTTGTACAAACAGTATAAGTATGCTTATATCCGCTCCCCCGGACAATAGCCGGAATATCTAAACTAAATCCTAAAGTAGGCTGTCCTCCTACAGACTCGTGAGCACCATTGTTAAACAAAATATGATAATAGTTTTTAGGAGATAAATCGCCAATGTTACTAATTGCCCCTAAATGCATAATAAATGCTCCATCACCATCCAAGCAATAAACAGGTCTATCTTGCTTTGCTATAGCAATACCCAAAGAGATTGATGAACTATGTCCCATAGAGCCTACCGTGAGAAAATCATGTTCATGACCTTGCTCTTTCATTTCTCGATATTCAAATAACTCACGAGAAAGCTTGCCAGTAGTAGAAACGACCACTGAATTTTCAGGCAGATAATCCACAACTATTTGCAAAGCATCCTCACGAGATAAAGGATAATTACATCCGAACTCTTTTTGAAGTTTATATTTGCCAAAAACATCTTTCCGAATAATTATTGCATGAGGAATATTCTTAGTTTTTGCTGATTGTATGATATCATGGAGCTGAATAAATGCATCATTCTCATTTGAATCAAGAATTATATAAGGAATCCGCATTGCTTTCAACAAATCTAAAGTTACCTCACCCTGTTTTTTATGCTGAGGTTCATCTTTTGTTCCCGGTTCACCACGCCAGCCAATCATCAAAAGCATTGGAAAACTGTATACTTGTTCATCTGCAAGAGACAGCAGAGGATTAACAGTATTACCCAAGCCGGAATTTTGCATATAAACCACAGGAACCTTACCTGATGCCATATAATAACCTGAAGCAATTCCTACAGCCGCACCTTCATTAGCAGCTATGATATGTTTCTCACGTGAAGTATGGTCTGTGATATAGGCACAAATATTTTTTAGTAATGAGTCTGGAACTCCTGTAAAAAAATCAACGTCATGACTCAGAAACGTTTCATAAACTTTTTCTACGCTTAACATAATGATATTCCTCTTTTTATTTAGTACCTGGAATCAGTTCCAATATTTCTTTTATGGGCATACACAGTTCGCGCACCTCTAAAGCACGTTCATTCTCTAATATTATCTTTGCGACATTCATCATAGCAGGATAAGCGGCACGAAGCATATGATTAGCATAAATAATTATATTCACACCCCAATCACACAATTCAGACTCATAAATATGATCATATGTAGTAGGCACAACCACGATAGGTACATGAGCATACTGTTTTCGAAACGCCAAACAAAATTCTTTTATATCTTCACCCGACTTATTTTTGCTATGTATCATAATACCGTCCGCTCCCGCTCGGACATATGCAAAAGCTCTCTCTAAAGCATCACTTACCGGCTTTCCCGCTATAAGGCTCTCAATACGAGCGATAATCATAAAATCATCAGTAATCTGAGATGCCTTTCCTGCTTTGATCTTATTACAGAAACCTTCGATTGTATCTTGAGTTTGAATAACATCTGTACCAAACAATGAATTCTTTTTTAATCCAACTTTATCTTCAATTATTATAGCTGAAATTCCATGACGTTCTAAAGTGCGTACTGTAAATACGAAATGTTCAATTTTACCACCTGTATCTCCATCAAAAATAATAGGTTTAGTAGTACACTCCAGAATATTATTCAAATCTTGCAATCGGGTAGTTAAATCAACCGCCTCAATATCAGGTTTACCTTTACTGGTTGAATCCGTAAGGCTACTAGACCACATTCCGTCAAATACTTCCCTCTTATCCCCTTTTAATATTTCCTGATTTTCAATTATCAAGCCACATAGTCCATCATGAGCTTCCAAAATACGAACTACGGGTTTGGCATTTATCAAACGACGAAGTGATTTTAAACGTACATCAGGGGTTGTACCTATAGCCTTAATATCTTTATCCAAAGAAGATGAATTAATTCCCAAAGTATATGGAATTTCGATAACCTTTCCTCCCTGTTCATTCATCACTTCAAATACGCGCACACGTTCTTCACGTAAAGGCCCGGTTTTCCAGTCGTCACCATGAATTATATAGTCAGGTTTAATGCGTTTGAGATTCTCAACATAGCTCCATTCTTCTTGAGGAACAACTTTACATACGCCTTTAATATTCTGAACTACCTCTTTTCGTTGTTCATAGGTCAGATAAGGAAGGCGTTTATGCTCCGCAATAGCTTTATCTGTAAGAAGACCAATTATAACATCACCGTATTTAGTAGCCTCATTAATAATGCGGATAAGTCCTGGATGCATAATATCCGCAGTCATCCCAATATAAACTGTCTTACTCATAATTTGATATATTATTTTAATTAACAATACGGAACAATATATTTCTCTGCATATTCCAAATCTGATATGTCATCGATTTCATACCATTTCAGCCCTTCTACTTTATGCACATAAACAGGAGATTGAGAACAAGATATTCGTAGTAATTCATACTCATATCCCAAATTGGGTTGTTCATCAACAATACTCGCATAATCAGCACACATTATTTTGTAAAAGGAACCGGATAGTTTATGGATGCCGACCAATTCGCCTTTAGCGTTTAGTTTATTCTTATTGACAGAACATGAAGAAAGGCGAAAATTATCATCATGTTCCACATAATACTGATCTTGAAACTTTGTCACTGGAGTTATTAGCATTGCATCTGCCGCAGGACACTCCAATAAGCTCATTATTGCTTGTTTCTCAAAAATCAAATCTGACTCTAACAATAAAAAATCATCATTGCCCAGAATCTCCCGCGTATTATATAAAGTATACATACTATTTGTTTCAGCATAACGAGGACTAAAACAGGTTTCAAGCATAGGATAGTCTGTCTTCAATTCTTCATAAACTTCTTGTTTATATCCTGTACCGATTACAATTCGCTCAATGTCACATGATAACAAAGTATCAATAGAACGAACTATCATTGGAATACCTCCCACTTTGACGAACCCTTTAGGTATCAATTCTGTATATTGGCCAAAACGGGTTCCCATGCCCGCAGCCATTATCATAGCTGTACGTATCATTCGTTTAATAATATAGTAAGTGAATTTAATTGATGTAAGAATGTTGTAAACGACGTTTTAGCATCATTTATCCTGTTCTATCTCCTTATTTTTCAGTTCTTTTCTCAAGCTAGCCAGCAGACTTTTGCCAAAAAACACCCACACGAGAGTACCAGATACGGACAGGAACACAAATAATAAAATATAAATTTTGAGTCCCATACCTGAAGGTTTCAAAGGTACAACGGCAGGCTCAACTACTGCAAAGACTGGCTTTTCCTCCTGTACTTTGGCTCTGGATACCTGCAACTGATTAGCAACCTGACTATATATCTGATAAGCCAAACTCATGTCGTTCTGTAAACGCTCCTGCTCAGCACGTACACTTTGAAGAACCACATTATCATGGGCGTCTACATAATCCGCATATTTTCTTTGAGCAGCATAATATTCCTGCTGACGTTCTTTAAACAACCGTTCCAAATACGCACAGTCTTCTTTTACTTTTGAAGTTCGATACCCAATAATATATTCCTGTAATTTATGAACGACAGAATCTGCTATAACCGCAGTGATTTGCGGATTTTGTAAGGTGACAGTAATGCTCGTTATGGCGGTTTTCTTATCAATGGATGCACTAATCTTCTTTTTAAGAAAATTAATCTTCTCATTTACTTCTTTCGTCAATTCGATAGTTCCTCGCCGCCCTCCATCGGCAGAAATCGTATCTTCTCCGAATAATGATTTAACTCCCCCTATTACTATGCCCGGAAAACCTATAAGATAATCCCACCAAGGAGATGACTCTTCATCGAGATAAGACTCCAAAGTCATTTTATCATCCTTTTTAGAAGCGGAGACTTCCATTTCTAAAAGTTCCAATAAAAAAGGAGTTGAAGAAACAATATCTGCTGAAAGAGAAGCGTTCAAGGCATCTGTGCTTTCCCCTATTAGAGCCCCATCTCCTAAAAACGAGGCAGCAAGTCCGGCTAAACCATTACTTCCCTTCGCATTACCCATTTCAGGAGAAAGGGTAACCTTTACTGTATATTGCTTGGGAATGCTCAATGCCACCACTATAGCAATTATTACTCCCACTCCAGCAGCTTTGCATAGTACTCCACGAACAGTAATAATCTTATAAAAAATAGCCATCAAGTCTATTTCCATTTCATCATCTTTCCTTTTATCCACTTCAGAAAACGATTCTTGATAAGATTGCTTTTCAATCATAACAGGTCATTTATTTCTTTATCAAATTAGCAATGGAAGCAATCATCATTCCCAAAGAACTGAAGGAAGTAGCATAACCTAAAATATTAGCTATGTTCCCTTTCTTCTTAGCCTTACTAGGCACAATAATCTCACATCCCGGTTCAATCTGTTTCTTACCACTACCCTTAACCTTAGTCACCTGACCATTCATGTAAACAATGAATTTCTTACTCTTCTTTGCATTATCAGAATAGCCACCGGCCTGATTCAGGTAATAATCCACATTCTTTCCCTTCATATAAGAAACCGTATTCGGAACCATGACAGCACCATTGATAGTCACAGTATTATTATTCTTTGGTATGAAGACCACATCACCTTCACGTAAGACAAGGTCGGCACTACCCTTAGGATTAGTCAAAGCCTTCTCCAGATCAATACCTACCGTAAAGGTATCCTCAACACCAATACCCAAAGAGTCAATCATGGCCTCACCCAATTGCCTGCTCATCAGACGAATCACATCACCCATACGTTTCTTCTCACCGGCACTTGCCACACGGGTCAATTTCGCACCACGAAGATAGGCAAGACTCGTAGGACCACCCGCTTTATTCACCAGATCGGAAAGACGTTCCTCACGGTTGGTCATGGCATAATTTCCTCCAAAAAGGATTTCACCATCAATGACTACATTCTGTTGTGCCTGATAACCCGGACTGCGACGGACATAAACTTCGTCATAAGGCTGAAGGATAAAACCGGGCTGACCGTCGATGACAAAACCATCCTTTAAAGAGAAGGTATACATCTGACCGATAGTATCATTATCCGCGATACTACGGGGATTCTTGATTCGTCTCGACACATCAATGCGGACAGTAGAGGCGGCTTCTTTCAAGCCACCGGCCTGGATGATCAGATCCTCAAGTGTCATGTTATCAGCATAGGGATAGGAATCAGGGTGCGTGACTTCACCATGAACTATGACATTGCCACGATCTTCCAGATCGTGGATGCTCGGAATGTAGAGGATGTCATTCTTCATCAGGGCGAGGTTCGGGGAAGTACCGTTCATGATAGACTTGATATCTATCTGAACAACTTCACTGGTCAAATCCTCACGCTGGCGATAAAGTACGGCACGATTCAGGAAAGCGTCACCGGTCAGACCCTGAGCTTCATGGACAAGTTCGCGGATCGTATTCAGTTTACCGCTGAGCTGGTAGATGCCGGGACGATAGACAGCGCCACGGATTTCCAGTTTGTTTGTGAAGCGGTTAAGGATGGCTTCGGCTGTTACGACGTCACCGTTACGCATTGTGTAGATGCTATAGTCCATATCCTTGACTGTGTTGACTTCGTATTCCTCACCATTCTGACGGACAACACGCAATGAACGGGTGTAGGCATCGGCTTCAAAGCCGCCGGCATATTTGATGAGAGTAGCAAGGTTCTCGTCTTTCTTCATTTCGAAACGCATAGGACGTTTTACCTTGCCGCTGATCTTTACCAATACATCATAGGCAGGAACAATCACAACGTCACCTTCCTGTAGGCGGATGTCATCCTGTGTGTTGCCTTTCATAATGAATTCGTAGACGTCGATGGTGGCGATATTCTTTCCGTTGCGTACCAACTGAACGTTTCGGAGGCTGCCGATATCACTCACACCGCCTGCACGGTAAAGCGCGTGGAAGACGGTAGAGAAGGAAGAAAGGGCGTAAGTACCCGGCTGCACGACCTCTCCCATCACATTGATCTGGATAGTACGGATATTACCCAAGGTCAGACGGATGTCGGAAGTAGGGTCGGTAGTATTATTCAGACCGTTATATATTTTATTCAGGGCGTTCTTCAGATAGTCGTTGGCGGCGGAGACTGTCATACCGCTAAGGTTGACAGGCCCGATCTTCTGAATATTGATGGTGCCTTCAGGAGAGATCTGCTGGCGGATCGTGTTCTGGCTGGCACCCCAGATATCGATGATGACTTCATCACCGGGACCCAGGCGGTAATTGGCAGGAGTGGCAAGGTTGACACTCGGCTCGAACGTCAGGTTGCGGGTATTGAAGATGTTGCGCCCGAAAACCTGGTCCTCACGGACCAAATCTTCCGTAGTCGGATGATCCTCCAGCATGTCGGAAGTATTCTCCTTTGTTTCTTCACGCAAACGGGACTCGTTGATATCCGTACCCGTGGATTGGGAGGTGTTTACATTGTTCTGCTGCTCATAGAGCTGCTTCACACGCATAGCCTGTTCCTTGGTCACACCTTTACGCGCAAGCTCGGAAGCAAGCTGTTTCTGTTCCTTGCCTTGCCGGATACCGTCCTTTACATATTCCAGTACCTGTGAGTCACTCATGGACTGGGCCATAAGCGAGCCACTTCCCAGCATAGAACAAAAAAGTAGAATGCTAAAAAGTCGTTGTATTTTCATTGACAAATAAAAAAGTTAGTTGGTTTCACACAGTTCCTGCATACCGTGACAGACCGCAGACAACTGTTGTTTAAGAAGAGAAGGGGGAAGAGCATCAAGGAGGGTCAGAGAACGCTGCAAGACAGACCGTTTTCTATCCTCGTCTTCCGGATTGGCGTACATCGACACATTATATCCCTGAAGGATGGCCAAACACAGGGTAGCATCCTGTTCCGGTGTCTTCCCCCGTTGTGAATATAAATCGTTTATCTTTTTGTGAATTGATTGTTGTAATGTAGAAAGGTCATCGGCGTATACATACCCATTTTTATCACCGATGTGAAGTAAATGATCTGCCAGATGTTGCAGTTCATCAATATTTTCTTGTAGTAAAAAACTCACCATACCCCTTTTATTCACTTAATGCTTGTTTCACTTATATTTAAACCCTTATTTCTCCAGAGGCTCTACACACCCTACTGGTATATCAACAAAAGCACATCCCAACATAGTTAGCCGGACTGCTACTTTCGATTTTCCATTTACTGTAACCAATTCTCCCTGAAGTCCGGATAATGGCCCTTTGATAACCTTAATCTTGGTTCCTGGTGACAAGGGAGTCGTACTCATATTAATCGCCTCGTCCGAATAGTCTAGCATAAATTTAAAGCGGTGCATCTGTTCATCCGGAATGACAGCAGGAGTACTTTCTCCACGCAATACCATATATCGGCTGATAGAGCCCAATGTCAAAACTTCTTTCTGTTCATACATATCGACATGCACAAATATCATCATCGGAAGAAGAACACGCTCGACTACCTTTCGACGATCACTCCATTGATGCACTTCTTGCTGAACAGGAAGGAAGTTTTCAATACCCATTTTAGATAGTCGCTCACTCGTTTTCTTCTCATGAGAAATACGTACTAAAGCCACCAACCAACGTTTAGGGTGCGCTACGCTCCTGCCAGTCACATCTGCCGGCAGAACTTCTTGAATGTCTTTTTTACTAAAAATCATCTATTTACCCCACACTTATTCGTTATTCTTTAACAAACAGAAACGAATAACGGTGCAAAGATGACCATATTTACCAATATACGCAAATAAAAAACAATAATATTTTCGTTAAACGACCATAATTAAAGGGAAGTATCTGTTTATTTCATTTTCCATACCTATTTATTATACCATTTACGAACAATGAAATATTCGAAATTTTCATTGCCCAGCCCTTAAAAAAGAATTAAAAGCTCCACCTCTATCAGAAGATTTTACCATAAAAAGAAAAAAATAACTATTCTGAGAAAAAAAATAAAGAAAGGATGCAGTATTCTATAAACTGCTGCATTTAACTTATAAACGGGAGAAAAAAAGAATCAAACCTATATATCATATTAAGACCTGAAACCTGAACTTGACAAGTGGGGAGAAATTAGAGAGAGAGAGTATTTTACAAACGTCCCCAAAAACGAGAACCCCTGCCGACTGTAGAAGTCAGCAGGGGTTTATTTTTACTACTAAGGAGTCCGAAAAGAAAGTAAGACGTTATTCTTTCCAAGCACCTCCGCTTATTTACAATATTTTTTTATAAGTTCATCCACATTCGGATCACCCAGTTCCTTCGCTTTATTGAAGTTTCCGCAAGCTTCGTCCGTCTTCTTCAACTGTATCTGACAAAGGCCCAACAACCGGTATGCTTCCCCATATTTCGGCTCGTCTTTCAGAATTTCATTCAGTATCTTCATGGATTCTTCGTAACGTCCTACACGCAGATTAACCACTGCATGTTCTGCCCGATAAGTCAGATCTTTGGGGCTCAATTCAACCGCTTTCACGATATCATCCAATGCACGCTGATATTGACGGGCTTTCAGCGCAGCCTGCTCACGATAATAATAGAAAAGGTCATTGACCTGTCCGTTCACAGCCTTATAATAAGCATCATAATCGAGCATTGCATTTCTTGCCTGGTCGGCATTCATATTCATCTGCGCACGTTCCAACAAGTATGGAGCAAAGTCGGCTGTAATTGGTTGCGGGCAACGGGCAATACAGCTATCCATTAAGGCTACCACTTCTTTCGGATCCCCTTTCAGCAGTTCTTTCGTCTTGGCAGCACTAAAGAAAGTGGCCGGAGAAGCAATATTGCTGGTATTTACCTTTTCATAAGCAGCCAAAGCACCGGCATAGTCTTGTTGGGCAAACAGTATATCGCCTTCCATTTGAATGTAAATTGGCAGCGGATCAATAGCGATTGCCTGACGGACATTCTTCAAAGCGGTGTCATACGTCCAGTCTTTATAAGTTTTCTCCGGCTTCGATAATTGATAAGCATACATTAGCTTACCTATATTATAATATACATCATCTTTCTTCTGGGCTACTTTCAGAGCCTGATTAAAGTCGGCAACGGCTTTATCATACCAGGTCTGATCGTCTTTACCTTTAGATGCATAATAATTGGCACGACGGAGATAACCATCTGCATTGGCAGGGAACTGGCGAATGAAGTCATCCAACAGCTTTTCATAGTCCTCGCCCGAGAGGCTCGAAGAGGCCATGAACAGATACACTAATGCCTGATCTTCCGTTTCGGGTAAACCTTTCCGGATACCAATGCTTTTCAAGGCAGCGTCTCCCAAAGAAAGAGCACTGATTTTCTGCGACATGGCAAAAGCTGCTCCCGCCGCATAACAAGTAGTCACCGTATCGATACCGGATGATTTCTGCGCAATACCAAATACCTGACCTTCCGCATTCATCACCGGACAGCTCACCATCTTATCTTTCATATGCATGCTCAATGTATAATAATGGTATTCTCCGGCTACTTTGGAAACATCTTTCACCTTACCAGTAACGCAAGCGATACTTTTTTGTGTAGAATAAGGAAGCATCCACGCATCGGCTCCTGTCGCCGGGGCTGTTTTAGCAACGACCAGCGCAGGCACTTTCTTCTCGGTGATAGCCACACGAAACTTAATGACATCATACATGTCATTCGCTCCAAGTATCAGGCTGACCGGCATCTGCTTGCCTTCGGAAGTAATCACTACCGCACGTTCGGCTCCTTTAAAAAGAGTATAATCTGATAAAGCCAATCCGTCTTCGGACACAAAGAATCCGTTTCCCGTATTCAGCATTTTATCATTCTTGTCATAAGTCACTATTGAGAAGACTGCACGTTTTGCCTTCTCTACCCATTTTGGGGTTTGTGCCATGCTTCCTTGTACCAGGAAGAAAAGCAGCAAAGGTAGAATTAAAATCTTCTTCATATCAGTCATTGTTTCTTTGTTTCACAGCTTCGTAAATCAGGATACCGGCAGCTACAGAGACATTCAGGGATTCGATAGTGCCCAGCATCGGAATTTTCACCCATTCATCACAGAGGGCAAGGTTTTCATAAGAAACTCCTGTATCCTCCGCTCCCATTATGATGCAGAGGGGACCTGTATAATCGGCCTTGGTATAGTCATAATCTCCTTTTTCGGTAGCAGCCACAATGCGGAAACCACTGTCTTTCAGATATTGCAGAGTCGAACGGAGGTTCTGTTCACGGCATACAGGAAGAGTATGTAGCGCTCCTGCCGATGTTTTTACGGCATCAGCATTGACCGACGCACTACCCCGGACAGGAATAATCACGGCATCGACAGCTGCACATTCGCAGGTACGTGCAATCGCCCCAAAATTGCGTACATCGGTCACTCCGTCGAGCATAACAAAAAACGGATTTTTTCCTTGCTCAAACAAGAAAGGAACAAGATCCTCCGCTTTCTGATAAGTCACAGAAGAAATGAAGGCGATCACTCCCTGATGATTTTTCCGGGTAATACGGTTGATACGCTCTACCGGAACACGCTGAACAGGTATCAACGTACCTTTCAAAGCTGCAAAAAGCTCCTTGGAAAGATCACTTTGAATATCTTTCTTCACGAGGATCTTATCTATCTCTTTTCCAGCCTGAAGGGCTTCTATCACGGCACGAACGCCGAAAATCATTTCACTTTTATCTAACATCTGGTTGATTTACTATTTTACTATTTACTATTCACTATTTATCAGTTGCGGGCAAGCAGGGATTTGGCATTGCTAAGGGCAGCTTCGGTGAGAGTGGCGCCACTAAGCATATGAGCTATTTCCTCTACTCGTTCTTCGTCAGTGAGACGGCGGATATGGCTGTTGGTTTCCGTATCGCTATCTTTCTTGTATACCTTATAATGAGCACGCCCACGGGCAGCAATCTGCGGCAGGTGGGTGATACTGATTACCTGACGGTTGCGGTCGCCCATCTCCTGCATCATGTCCGCCATACGGTCGGCTATTTCACCGGAGACTCCGGTATCTATTTCATCAAATACGATGGTCGGCAGCTTGACGGCTCCGGCAATCATCGCCTTGATAGAAAGCATGACACGGGCGATTTCACCTCCTGAAGCTACAGAAGAGATATTCTGCAAGGTGCCGTTCTTATTGGCGGAAAACAGGAAGTTGACTGTATCTTCTCCTTGCAATCCCGGCTCTTTCTTCAGTCCCATTTCTATCTGGAAACGAACATTCGGCATTCCTAATGGAATCAACCGGGCAGCCAGCTGTTTTTCTACTTCACGAGCAGCTTTCGTACGGGCTTTGGTCAGCACTTCTGCCTGTTGTTTCACTTGTTTATATTGTTCCTCTTTGCGAGCAGTCAGTTCGGCGATACGCTCATCATAGGAAGTGATGTCCGACAATTTGCTGCGGTATTCATCCGTTAGCGCTATCAATTCATCAAGGGTTTGTACCCGATGTTTCTGCTGTAAGGAATAAATCAGATTCAACCGTTCATTCACTTCGTCCAGACGAACCGGATTGAATTCAACGGAGTCACTTTGTAAAGAGACTTCGTGCGAAATATCTTTCAGTTCGATATAAGCGCTCTCCATACGTTCGGTAAGTTCTTTGGCCGGCTGATATACTCTTTGCAGATTATTCAGTGTATTCAGACTGTCTTTCAGATAAGAAAGCAAGCCACCTTCATCCGAAGCAAACGACTGCTCCACCCGGTAAAGTCCGGCTTTTATCTCTTCTGCATGACTTAATGTTTCAGCTTCCTGCTCCAGTTCTTCCTGTTCGCCTTCCACCAAACAGGCTTCTTCGAGCTGTTCGAGTTGGAAGCGGATATAATCTTCATCGGAGCGACTTTTCTCTGCCAGTGACACTAATTCAGCGAGTTCGCGATCTGTCTGTTTCCATTCGTCATAACACAGATGATATTTCGCCAATGCAGCGTCATTATGCGCCAGAATATCAAGCACATTCAACTGAAATCCTTCTTTATTAAGCAGCAGATTCTGATGTTGCGAATGTACATCTATCAGCTGTTCGCCCAGCTCTTTCACTTGTGCCAACGAAGCAGGAGTATCGTTGATGAATGCCCGGCTCTTACCGGAAGACTGCACTTCACGACGCAAAATGCACTCTTCATCATATTCCAACTCGTTTTCTTCGAAAAACGGACGCATACCATAGGCAGATATATCGAAACGTGCCTCTATGATACATTTGGAAGCTCCGTGGCGAATCGCTTTCACATCGGCACGCTGTCCTAACAGGAGTCCGATAGCTCCCAGAATAATTGATTTTCCGGCTCCCGTTTCACCTGTTATAACGGAAAAGCCTGTTTCAAAACTGATATCCAGTTTTTCTATCAATGCGTAATTCTGAATGTATAGTGAACGTAACACCTTCTATTTTAATTAAAGATTAAAAATTAAAAACCGGGAGACAGGGTGGCTACCAGACGGTCGATGATGTCTTGGGCTACTTCCGTCTTCGGCTTCAGAGGATAGTCTGTACGACCTTTCCTGTCAATGATACTTATTTTATTGGTATCATGGCGAAAACCGGCTCCAGCATCATTCAACGAATTGAGCACAATAAAGTCGAAGTTTTTGCGTTCGAGCTTTCCTTCGGCATTCTGCTGCTCATTATTGGTTTCGAGGGCAAAGCCAACCAATAACTGATTTTTCCCTTTCAGTGCTCCTAAATTGGCAGCGATGTCTTGTGTTGCCTGAAGATGGAGGGTTAGTTCCTCTTCTTTCTCCCGCTTAATCTTCTTGTCGGCCACTGTTTCCGGACGGTAGTCGGCTACTGCCGCACAAAGAATACCTGCATCAGCATCTGGAAAATAGATCTGTGAAGCCGCATACATTTCTTCTGCTGATTCCACATCTACACGCCGGATACGGGAATGTTTCGTTTTGAGCTGCACAGGACCTGTTATCAATGTCACCTGCGCTCCGCGACGGGCACATTCTTCTGCCAACGCAAATCCCATCTTTCCGGAAGAATAATTGCCTATGAAACGCACCGGGTCAATTTTTTCGTAAGTCGGTCCGGCTGTAATCATCACTTTCTTCCCGGATAGTTCGTCACTCGAAGCGAAGAATTCATCCAATACCCGGATGATGTTTTCCGGCTCTTCCATACGTCCCTTTCCTACCAAGTGGCTGGCTAATTCTCCTGTTCCCGGCTCGATAATGTGATTACCGTAGGAACGCAGTATATCCAGATTTTTCTGGGTGGCGGGATGGGCAAACATATCGAGGTCCATTGCCGGAGCAACAAACACGGGAGCTTTTGCCGAAAGATAAGTTGTTATGAGCATATTGTCGGCTATTCCATTGGCCATTTTACCGATAGTAGAGGCAGTGGCAGGTGCAATCAATACAGCATCCGCCCACAATCCGAGATCGACGTGGCTATTCCACGTTCCGTCACGCTGGGCAAAAAACTCACTGATGACCGGTTTGCTGGTCAAAGCCGAAAGAGTGATGGGAGTAATAAATTCTTTTCCCGCCGGAGTAATTACGACTTGCACTTCCGCTCCCTGTTTTATCAGTCCGCGAATGATATAGCACGCCTTGTACGCGGCAATACTGCCGGTAATTCCAAGAATTATTTTTTTTCCTTTTAGCATTATTTTGTAATCAAATTACTCATTTCACGCAAACGGATTTTTGTCAATGCCGCCTTAGTGTTCAACGTGAAATCACTATTCAAAATCCAACTGTAATATCCGGGATCTTTCTTCAAAACCTCGGCTACAGACATTCCTTTATATTTTCCGAAGTTGAACACTTCCACCCCATTATCATCGTACACCATGCGTCCGGCAAAGTCTACATTCTTGCTGAAACTTGAATAATCTGCCAGGAACGCAATATCATTCTGAAGATCGGAGTAACGGTCGAGCTGTGCTTTCAGCACTTCGTAAGTGGCCCGTGTATCTGCTTCGGCAGTGTGTGCATCTTCCAGATTCTTGTCGCAATAGAATTTATAGGCAGCAGACAGGGTGCGTTGTTCCATTTTGTGGAAGATCACCTGTACGTCTACAAATTTGCGTTTCGTCATATCAATGTCCACTCCGGCGCGAAGGAACTCTTCAGCAAGGACAGGAATATCAAAACGATTGGAATTAAATCCTGCCAAATCGCAACCTTCAATGTCCCTGGCTATGTTTTTCGCCACTTCTTTGAAAGTAGGGCAATCGACTACGTCGGCATCATAAATGCCATGTATAGCAGAAGATGCTTCCGGGATATGCACTTCAGGATTGATACGTAATGTTTTTGCTTCTTCATTTCCATTCGGATATACTTTCAGATAGCAGATTTCAACAATTCGGTCTGTGTTGATATTGGTTCCGGTTGTTTCTAAATCAAAAAAAACAATGGGATTTTTCAGGTTTAATTTCATTTCTAATTATTTTTTCCACCACAGAGTAACACAGAGTTCCACAGAGTGTTTTATGTATTTATTGCTCTGTAGAACTCTGTGTTATTTTGCGGTGATTACTATTAATCATTTAGCATCATCGGCATCAGCAGCATCAGCAGGTCTTCGTTTTCTTCCTGCTCTACCGGGATGATTACTCCGGCACGTGAAGGATCTGCGAGTTCGATGACTACTTCGTCTGCTGAAATATTGTTCAGGATATCGATGAGGAATGTCGATTTGAAACCGATGCTCATTGCTGCACCTGCATACTGGCAAACTTGTGTTTCTTCGGCAGAAGTAGAGAAGTCAATATCTTGTGCGGAAATCACAATCTGGTTTTCCTGCATACGGAGTTTAATCAAACTGCTTGCCTGCGACGAGAAAATAGACACACGACGCAAAGCTCCTACCAACTGTTGACGGTCTACGGTCACTTTGTGCGGGTTGTTCTGCGGAATTACCGAGTTGTAGTTCGGGTAACGTCCTTCAATCAGGCGGCAAACCATCCGGTAGCTTTCGAGCATGAATACAGCATTGCGTTCATCGAATTCGATCGTCACTGTGCCTTGTTCTTTCGGCAAAAGATTCTTAAGCAAAGTAGCCGGTTTCTTTGGAAGGATGAAGGCTGCACGCTCGTTACCTTTGGCTGCCAATGTCTTGCAACGCACCAGTTTATGACCGTCTGAAGCAACCATTGTGATGTCTTCTGTGGTAATATCGAAATAAATACCGTTCATCACCGGACGAAGTTCGTCATCGGCAGTAGCAAATACCGAACGGTTGATGCCTCCCAGAAGTACACTTGCCTCCATTTCTACACGGACTGCATTATCACCCAGTGTAGCCGATTGCGGGAATTCATCCGCATTCTGCCCCATCAGGCTGTATTTTCCGTTCTGGTACTGCACTGTTATTTCATAATTATCCGGATTGATTTCAAATGTAAGTGGTTGTTCCGGGATTTCTTTCAGTGCATCAAGCAATGTTTTCGCTACTACGGCAAAACGCCCGTTTGTATCGCTTTCATTCACTTCTACGG
>OGPE01001397.1_pt1 | contig 15671 bp, 13 predicted proteins | sample 1552881 | NCBI WGS metagenome assembly OGPE01 (sample SAMEA2580236, study PRJEB22360) | human gut metagenome | biome: human gut; feature: human-associated habitat; material: faeces | place: Denmark | collected 2008/2010 | reverse complement strand
TAGAATCTTTATGATTCTAGTATGTTATGGAGAACGTTGCTGTTATTGCCGTTCTCACAGATTTTTTGAAAAGGGGTTTTAGAGATGAATAATAAAACAAAGAAGTTATGTATTGCGAGTATTTTATGTACTGTAGCTATTATTGGGAGTATGTTTTCAATTCCTGTATTTGGTAGTAAATGTTCTCCAATTCAGCATATGGTAAATATTCTGGCAGCGGTAGTACTTGGTCCGGGATGGGGCGTCGGTATTGCGTTTTGTGCAAGCCTGATCCGTAATCTTCTCGGAATCGGAAGCTTTCTTGCATTTCCAGGAAGTATGGTCGGGGCTCTTTGCTGCGGACTTATGTATCATTTTACCAGACGCCTGAGCCTTACCTGTACTGCCGAAGCACTCGGAACCGGAATCTTAGGCGGACTTGCCGCTTATCCGGTTGCCCGTTTTGCCATGAGGATCGCTCCTGCCGGCTTTACGGTATACATGATTCCGTTCTTTATCTCAACTCTGGCCGGCAGTATCCTGGCTTACCTGCTTCTTCGTATTTTTGAAAAAAGCCAGGTACTTGATTCTGTGATGAGGTAAGATATGAATAGAAATGAAATCCTGAATGCCATTTTGAAAAAGCATCCCAAGATCCACTGTCTGACCAATCCGGTCACTATGAATGATGTTGCAAATATTCTTCTTGCGGCCGGCGGAAGTGCTGTAATGGCACAGGATGAACAGGAGGCTGCTGAGATCACCACCGATCCCGAGAACTACTCCGCTGTGGTCAAGGCCATGGAAGAGAAGGGCTACGAGATCCTGAGCGACGACCTGGCCATGGTCCCCATGACCACCACCCGTCTGACCGACCCCGATCAGCTCAAGGCAATGGGCAAGCTGCTGGATGCCCTGGAGGACAACGACGATGTCCAGAACGTCTGGCACAGCCTGGAGAACGAAGAGGACCTGCCGGAATAATGCTCCGCAGGCCTGAATAAGGAACGTAATGAAGCCGCTTTTTGTGTTGTGATGCACAAAGAGCGGCTTTTTACATGGCGGAAGAAGCATCAGCAGGCAACCACGATTATCTCCTCCGCCCTTAAGTGTTTAGAACCAGCCTCGGCGATGATATTTATCGATAATTGAAACTTTCTGGATTTCATGGTATACTTCTTTTAAGAAAGAGGGTGTTCGGATGCTTTATCCTTTTATGACCTTGAATGATGGGACGGAAATCGTTTATTCCTCGCCAATTCAGAATGGCAGTCAGGAGCAGGTAAAGGTACAGATTGAAACACCTGTAGAAAACGGCTTTAAGTCGGCGACCTGTATTCTGCCGGGGTATTTGTGGACCAATAATGGCTATTCTGAAATGGAGATGACGAGCCTGAAAGAGTTGGTCAAATCAACGGCACATCTTCTGATCCGCTTCTCGCATGAGGGGGGAATCGAAAGTGCCTAGTCTGTTCCGGCTGTTCGGTTATGTGATTTTCTTCTGGAGCAATGAAGGTGCACCGCTGGAACCGGTTCATGTCCATGTTGCAAAGGGTGTTCCGAATGCCAGCGCAACAAAGATCTGGATTACGGAAGCGGGAGGCTGTATCGTGGCCAACAATAACTCGAAGATTCCTGCCAGAACGTTGAGCGCAATTGTAGATGTTCTGGAAAGCCGTTCAAGCTACATTGTGGCACAGTGGAACGATGTGTTTGGTGAATCGAAGTTCTACTGCTGATATTGGTGCGAATTGAGCGCTGCCCCCTGTGAAAAAACTCAGAGGGCGGCGCTTTTTTGCTTTGCGGATTGCGCGGCGGGGGCAAATATGGTACAATAATTTGAAACAGACCACGAAGAAACGAGGTGGCGCACATGGAAGCAAAACGCATCTGCCCGTACTGCATGGGAGAGCTGGAGAACCGGGTGTCGGTGTGCCCGCACTGCGGCGGGGTACTGGCCGGACGCAACCCGTCGGGCAGCCTCCCGGTGGGCACCGTGCTGGCAGGGCGGTACACCGTGGGCGAGATCCAGAGCATCGACGGTGAGGGTATCCTTTACCGGGGCGTGGAGAACAAGGGCCGCTTCCGGGTCACCGTCAAGGAGTATATGCCCCTGACGCTGTCGGCGGAGCGGGGCACGGACGCGCTGCTCCGGCCCAAGCTGGGCAGCGAGGTGCTGTTCAAGACCACCCGGATGGACTTTGCCGATCTCTACCGCTCCATCCAGCGCATCACCCCCGCAAACGGTCTGGAGGCTGTGCTGGACGTGTTCGAGGAGAACAACACCGTCTACGCTGTGATGGAAAACCCCGGCGGCATCCCGCTGCAGCAGTGGCTGGATGAGCGCCCCAGCCCGGTTTCGGCCGAGACGGCCCGCAATATGCTGCAGCCTGTGTTTGACGGCGTGGCGGCCATGCATCAGGTGGGGCTGGTGCACCGGGGCATCTGCCCGGAAAACATCCGGGTGCTGGAAAACGGCCGGGCACGCCTGACGGGCTACGCCACCGTGGGGCTGCGCACGGCGGGCAGCGGCCTGCACGAGCAGCTGTACGAGGGCTACTCGGCACCGGAGCAGTATTCCACCACCGAATTCGAGGGTCGTTACACCGACGAATACAGCCTTGCCGCCGTGGTCTACCGGATGGTCTGCGGGCAGAGCCCTGTTCCTGCGGCACAGCGGCTGGTGTCGGACTCCAATCCCCGCGCCCGCACGCTGGAACGGGCGGTGCCGGAGTATGTTTCGGATGTGCTCTGGATGGGCCTGCAGCTCAGCCCTGCCGAGCGCATCCAGACCGTGCCCCAGCTGTTCCGGGCACTGAGCAGCCAGGAGTATACCACGGAGCTTACCCAGACCCTGCAGCAGGCCGCGCCGCGCCCTCAGTCCACCGAGGAAGAGGAACGGAAAAAGCATATCCTCAGCCTGCGCAACCTGCTGGCGGCCATCCTGATCCTGCTGGCCATCCTGACATTGCTCATCGTGTGGGGGCTGGTGAATCAGGGGCTGCACACCGCAAAGCCTGCGGAATCCACCCCGGCCTCCGAACCGGCCAGTTCGCTGGTGACAGAGCCGGTGAATCTGGCCCCGGACTTTGTGGGGATGGACTACGATTCGCAGGTGCGCAACAACAACAGCTATGCCGGGGATTACCTGTTCTATGTGACCATGGAATACAGTGATACCGTGGAAAAGGGCAAGATCATCCGTCAGACCCCCGAAGCCGGGGAGGTCATCGAAGAGGGCAGCACCATCGATCTGGTGGTCAGCCGCGGCCCGCAGATGGTGGAGATGCCCAACGTGGCAGGCTTTACCCGGGACGGCGCGGAGCAGCAGCTGGCGCAGGTGGGGCTGAATGCGAGCTTCTATCCCATTTATAACGATGGCTCCTATGTTTCGGGCTGTGTGGCCTATTGCAGCGAGGAGCCCGGTGCCATGGTGGAGGTCGGCTCGACCATCATCGTCTATATGGCGGCAGAGGTCGAGGCCGAGGTGCCCGCCACCCCGCCTGAGACCACGACTCCTTCCGCCGGTACCACACCGTCTGCCGCGCAGACGGAGCCGCCGACCGGTGGGGCCGGTACCGAATACGATACGGATTGACGCAAAGCGGCCTGCCGGAGAGGGCAGGCCGCTTTTTTGATGAGAACGCTTGAAGAAAATGAATGATTCTGATAGAATTATATTAGAATCATTTAGGGGGTGCGCACTATGATCATTAAGTCGTCTACGGCGCTTCGCAATGACTACGGTTCCATTTCAAATCTGGCGCACGGAGCGGGCGAGCCAATCTACATTACAAAAAATGGAGAGGGTGACCTTGTTGTGATGAGCATTGAAGCATTCGAACAGCGGGAAGAGGCGTTGAAACTCCGGGCAAAGCTGGAAGCAGCGGAACAGGGAAGGCTTGCTGGTGCTCCGGCTTACACGCTGGAGGATTCCAGAAAACGGCTGGAGGAGATCTATCGTCGTGGCTAAGATCGAAATTCTGGAGTCGGCACAGCGGGAACTGGAAGCGATCGCAGAGCTTCACATGAATCTGGTAGGGCCGAATTCTGCCCGAAAAATCACGGATCGAATCTTGGATTCTCTTTCGCGGTTGGAATGTTTCCCGCTGTCGGGTTCGCTTCCAAGAGATGCCGAACTGCTGAAAAGCGGCTATCGCTATGTGATCGCCGGGCAGTATCTCTGCGTCTATCGGCTGATTGTGGATACTGTGTTCGTCTACCATATCGTGCATGGTGCAAGTAATTACCCGGTTTTGTTCAAACGGCTGCTGCAAGAAGAATTGAAGAGAGAAGATTGACGCAAAGCGGCCTGCCGGAGAGGGCAGGCCACTTTCTTGATGCAGGTCGATATCCACAGGAAAAGCCAGAGCGGAAGCCCCATGGAGGAAGCTTCCGCTCTGGCTTGTTTAGGATAGGAAAGGGAATGGTTCAGTAATGGCCGGGATGCGGGCTTACAGGTTGGTGTAGCCCATGAGGTAGCGGTCTACCTCGGCGGCGCAGTCGCGGCCCTCGCGCAGGCCCCAGACCACAAGGCTCTGGCCCCGGCGCATATCGCCGCAGGCGAACACTTTGTCCACGTTGGTGCGGAAGTGGTCGGTGTCCACACAGCCGCGGCCAGTCAGGCTGACACCGAAGGCATCGGCCACATAGCTTTCACAGCCCACGAAACCGGCGGCAATGAAGGCCAGCTCACAGTTGTAGGTGAACTCCTCGCCGGTGGGCACCATGTTGGTGCGGCCGGTCTCGGGGTCACGCTCGGGTTTGAGATAGGAGATGACGGCAGCGGTCAGGTTGCCTGCATCGTCCTTGAGGAATTCTTTGACCGTGGTCTGGTAGACACGGGGGTCCTTGCCGAACTTTGCCATGCACTCGGTCTGGCCGTAGTCCACCTTGAGCACCCGGGGCCACTCGGGCCAGGGGTTGCTGGCGGCACGCTCCTTGGGGGGCTGCGGCATCATTTCCAGAGCCACCAGATCAGTGCAGCCCTGCCGCAGGGCCGTGCCCTGGCAGTCGTTGCCGGTGTCGCCGCCGCCAATGACCAGAACGTTCTTGCCCTTGGCATCAATGGCCCTGCCGTCGGCAAATTTGCTGTCCAGCAGGCTCTTTGTCACGCTGGTGAGGTAATCCACGGCAAAATGTACGCCGTTGGCATCCCGGCCCGGAACGTTCAGGTCACGGGCCTTTTTGGCACCACAGCAGAGCACCACGGCATCGTAGCTGTTCAGGATGCTCTCGGCATCCACGGCACCGCCCACATCCATGCTGGTGCGGAACTCCACGCCCTCGGCCTGCATGATCCTGATGCGGCGCTCGATGACGGATTTGTCCAGCTTCATGTTGGGGATGCCGTACATCAGCAGGCCGCCCACGCGGTCGGCGCGCTCAAACACGGTGACGGCGTGGCCCCGGATGTTCAGGTACTCGGCCACCGAAAGACCGGCCGGGCCGCTGCCGATGACGGCCACGCTCTTGCCGGTGCGGGCCGGGGGAGGGGCGGCGTGGAGCCAGCCCTTGGCGTAGCCCGTTTCCACGATGGCGTGCTCGTTCTCGCGCACGGTCACGCTGCTGCCGGTCACATCACCGCAGGTGCAGGCGGCCTCGCACAGGGCGGGGCAGACCCGGCTGGTGAACTCCGGGAAGCGGTTGGTGGCGCGCAGGCGGTGGAGTGCCAGCTCCCACTTGCCCTGATAGACCAGGTCGTTCCACTCGGGGATCAGGTTGTTCAGCGGGCAGCCCGATGCCATGCCGCCGATCATCATGCCGGCCTGGCAGAAGGGCACGCCGCAGTCCATGCAGCGGGCGGCCTGGGTCTGCTGCTCCTCGCGGGAGAGCCAGACGTGAAACTCGTTGAAATTTTCAATGCGCTCCAGCGGCGGGACATCCGTGCTGGTCTTGCGCGTGTAATCCATAAATCCAGTGATCTTGCCCATGATCCAGCCCTCCTTACTTCTTCTTCTGCACAGCGTAGAATGCTTCGATCTGTGCCTGTTCGCCGTCCAGGCCGCGCTCCTCCATGGAAGCGATGATCCGGAGCATCCGGTCGTAGTCGTAGGGGAGGACTTTCTTGAACTTGGGCAGGTACTCGCTGAAGTTGTCCAGGATCTCCTTGCCGCGGGGGGAGCCGGTGGCTTCCACATGCTCGCGGATGAGTTCCTTCAGGGCGGCAACATCGTACTTGTGCTCCACAGGCTCCAGGCTCACGGTCTCCTTGTTGACCCGCTGGTAGAAATCCCAGTTCTCGTCCAGAACGTAGGCCACGCCGCCGGTCATGCCGGCTGCGAAGTTCTTGCCGGTCTGGCCCAGGACCACGACAGTGCCGCCGGTCATGTACTCACAGCCGTGGTCACCCACGCCCTCGACAACGGCGGTCGCGCCGCTGTTGCGGACGCAGAAGCGCTCACCGGCCACGCCGGAGACGAAGGCCTTGCCGCTGGTGGCACCGTAAAGGGCCACATTGCCGGTGATGATGTTTTCCTCGGGCTTGTAGCCGATGCCCTCGGGCGGGCGGACGATGATCTTGCCGCCGGACAGGCCCTTGCCCATATAGTCGTTGCAGTCGCCGGTCAGGCTGAGGGTCAGGCCCTTGGGAATGAACGCGCCAAAGCTCTGGCCGCCTGCGCCGATGCACTCGGCGGTGTAGACATCGTCGGGCAGGGAGCTGCCGTACTTGCGGGTGATCTCGCTGCCAAAGATGGCACCCAGGGCGCGGTCGGTGTTGGAGACCTCCAGCCGGACGCTCTGGGGTGCCTTGCTGCCCAGCTTGAATTTCTTCATCAGCACCTTCATATCGAGGGTGTTCTCAAGGTGGAAGTCATAGGTATCGGCAGGCACAAAGTGGACGTTGCTGTTTGCAATGGCCGGGTTGTGCAGGATGCAGTCCAGATTCATCTTGGCGGCACGGCTGCCGGCAGCACTGGGCTTGACATGGAGCAGGTCGGTGCGGCCCACCAGCTCGTCGATGGTGCGCACGCCCAGCTTGGCCATGTACTCCCGCAGCTCCTGCGCCACAAAGGTCAGGTAGTTGATGATATACTCGGGCTTGCCCTTGAACCGCTTGCGCAGCTCGGGGTTCTGGGTGCAGATGCCCATGGGGCAGGTGTCCAGGTTGCAGACACGCATCATCACGCAGCCCTCGCACATCAGCAGGGAGGTGCCGAAGCCGAACTCCTCAGCGCCCAGCATACAGCTGATGGCAACATCGCGGCCGGAGAGCAGCTTGGAATCGCTCTCAATGCGGACGCGGCTGCGCAGGCCGTTCAGGATCAGGGTCTGGTGGGTCTCGGCGATGCCCAGCTCCCAGGGCAGGCCTGCATTCTTGATGGAGGTGCGGGGGGCTGCACCGGTGCCGCCGTCGTAACCGGAGACAAGGATGACCTGTGCGCCGCCCTTGGCAACACCGGCGGCAATGGTGCCGACACCGGCCTCGCTGACCAGCTTTACGTTGATGTTGGCGTGGCGGTTGGCGTTCTTCAGGTCATAGATCAGCTCGGCCAGATCCTCGATGGAGTAGATGTCGTGGTGGGGCGGGGGAGAGATCAGGCCCACGCCGGTGGTACTGTGGCGGGTCTTGGCGATCCAGGGGTAGACCTTGGCACCGGGCAGGTTGCCGCCCTCGCCGGGCTTTGCACCCTGTGCCAGCTTGATCTGGATCTCTTCGGCGGAGACCAGATACTTGCTGGTCACACCAAAGCGGGCTGAGGCCACCTGCTTGATCTTGGAGTTGCTCTCGCTCTGGTAGCGCTCCTCGGGCTCACCGCCCTCACCGGTGTTGCTCCGGCCGCCCAGACGATTCAGGGCGATGGCGATGGTCTCGTGGGCCTCGCTGCTCAGGGCACCGTAGCTCATGGCAGCGGCTTTGAACCGCTTGACGATGGAGCTGACGGGCTCCACCTCCTCAAGGGGGATGCCGCCGTTGGGATCATAGCTGAAGTCCAGCAGACTGCGCAGGTGCATGCCCTCGGCACCCATGTTGTCCACGGTGCGGGTGAAGTCTTTGAAGGCCTTGTAGTCGCCCGTGAAGCAGGCTTTCTGGAACAGATGGATGGTCTGCGGGGTGAAGAGGTGTTCTTCCTTGCCGCTGCGGAACTTGTGGGCACCGCCGTCGGCCAGCTCCATGTTGATATCCAGACCCAGCGGGTCAAAGGCGGCGTTGTGGGCAGCTTCCACATCCGCCTGAATGTCCTCCAGACCGATGCCGCCCACACGGCTGACCGTGCCGGTGAAGTACTTGTCGATGACATCCTTGGAGATGCCGACCGCCTCAAAGATCTGGCTGCTCTGGTAGCTCTGGATGGTGGAGATGCCCATTTTGGAGGCGATCTTCACGATGCCGTTCAGCACAGCCTTGTTGTAGTCATCCACGGCGGCGTAGTAATCCTTGTCCAGCAGACCCTCGTCGATGAGCTGGGCAATGGTGTCGTGGGCCAGATAGGGGTTGACGGCGCAGGCACCGTAGCCCAGCAGGGTGGCAAAGTGGTGCACCTCGTGGGGCTCGGCGCTCTCAAGGATGAGGGCCATGGCCGTGCTCTTCTTGGTGCGGATGAGGTACTGGGACACGGCAGAAACGGCCAGCAGGCTGGGGATGGAAACATGGTACTCGTCGATGTCGCGGTCAGAGAGGATGATGATGTTGGCACCGTCCTTGTAGGCGCGGTCCACCTCCAGAAATACGCGGTCGATGGCTTTTTCCAGGCTGGTGTTCTTATAGTAATTGATGGACACCGTGGCGGTCTTGAAGCCGGGCACGTTCATGTGCTTGATCTTGAGCAGATCGGTGCTGGTCAGGATGGGGTTCTGCACCTTGAGCACCTTGCAGTTCTCGGGCTTGTCCTCCAGCAGGTTGCCGTGGGCACCCACATAGACGCTGGTGGAGGTGACCACCTTCTCACGGATGGCATCGATGGGCGGGTTGGTGACCTGTGCGAACCGCTGCTTGAAGTAGTTGAACAGCGGGGGGTGCTGGTCACTCAGGACAGCCAGCGGGGTGTCGGTGCCCATGGCTCCGGAAGGCTCGGCACCGGCCCGGGCCATGGGCAGGATCAGCTCCTTGATTTCCTCGTATTTGTAGCCAAAGACCTTCTGCAGGCGGGTCAGCTCCTCGCCGGTGTAGCTGGGGACTTTGATGTTGGGAATCTTCAGGTCCTTCAGCCGGACCAGATTCCGGTCGATCCACTCGCCGTAGGGCTCACGGCTGGCGTAGTATTCCTTCAGCTTCTCGTCATCCACGACCTCGCCCTTGACGGTATCCACCAGCAGCATCTTGCCGGGGCGCAGGCGGTCTTTCATCAGGATGTTGTCCGGGGCGCAGGGCAGCACGCCCACCTCGGAGGACAGGATCATGCGGCCGTCCTTGGTGATGTAGTAGCGGCTGGGGCGCAGACCGTTGCGGTCCAGCACCGCGCCCACCACGTCGCCGTCGGAGAAGAGGATGGCGGCGGGGCCGTCCCAGGGCTCCAGCATGGTGGCGTAATACTGGTAGAAATCGCGCTTTTTCTGGCTGATGTTCTTGTTGTTTTCCCAGGGCTCGGGGATGGTGATCATCACAGCCAGAGGCAGATCCATGCCGTTCATCACCATGAACTCCAGCGCGTTGTCCAGCATGGCGGAGTCCGAGCCGGAGGTGTTGATGATGGGCAGGATCTTGTTCATGTCGTCCTGCAGGATGGGGCTCTCGATGCTCTCCTCACGGGCCAGCATGGCATCGGTGTTGCCCTTGATGGTGTTGATCTCGCCGTTGTGCAGGATGAACCGGTTGGGGTGGGCACGCATCCAGCTGGGGTTGGTGTTGGTAGAAAAGCGGCTGTGCACCATGCCAATGGCGGACTCATAATCCTCGTCCTGCAGGTCAAGGTAGAACAGGCGCAGATCGTGCACCAGGAACATGCCCTTGTAGACGATGGTGCGGCTGGACAGGCTGGGCACATAGGTGCCGTTGCTGGCCTGCTCGAACACCCGGCGGACGATGTAGAGCCTGCGGTCAAAATCAATGCCCTTGCTCACACGGGCAGGCTTTTTGATGAAGCACTGCCAGATGGAGGGCATACAGTCCCGGGCCTTCTGGCCCACGGCATCGGGGTCTACCGGCACCCTGCGCCATGCCAGAAACTCAAGCCCCTCCTTGCGGGTGACCAGCTCAAACAGCTTCATGGCCTGTGCCCGCAGGTGCTCGTTCTGGGGGAAGAAGAACATGCCGACACCGTATTCCCGCTCGTTGCCCAGGCTGATGTTCAGCTCATCGGCCACCTTGGAGAAGAACTTGTGGCTGATCTGCAGCATGATGCCCACGCCGTCGCCGGTCTTGCCCTCGGCATCCTTACCGGCGCGGTGCTCCAGACGCTCCACGATGCTCAGGGCATCGCTGACCGTCTGGTGGCTCTTGCGACCCTTGATGTCCACCACAGCGCCGATGCCGCAGGCATCGTGCTCGAACTGCGGGTCATACAGGCCAAGAGGCGTGGCGTTTTCCGTAAATTGATCCATTGCCTTTCCCATCCTTATCTCTCAAAATATCCTCTGGGCCGCGGCACGATCCGCAGCCTCTTGCAACAGAAAACAAAAAAGCGCCCCAGAAGGGTAGACTTCACCCTTCTGGAACGCCTTTGTTCCGTTAGCTTTATTATAATGATTCGTGAAGATTGTTCAAGTGGGAGGTGCAACAAACTTTAGTACACCAAAGCCTGCACTTCTTGTGCGGTTTGATGATGAGATGAAACGGATTCATCCCTCGCCCAAAATCGCTTTCAGGTCCTGCTCCGGTGTCGTGACGGCCATCAGATCGTACTTTTCCTGCAAAACGCGCACCACGCCCGGCGAGAGGAAGGCGGGCAGGGTAGGGCCGAGCCGGATGTTCTGGATGCCCAGCGCCAGCAGTGCGATGAGGATGCAGACGGCCTTCTGCTCGAACCAGCAGAGCACCAGCGAGAGCGGCAGGTCGTTGACGCTGCACTGGAACGCATCGGCCAGCGCCAGCGCGATCTGAATGGCGCTGTATGCGTCGTTGCACTGGCCCACATCGAGGATGCGGGGCAGGCCCGCCACGGTGCCGAGATCCAGGTCGTTCAGGCGGAATTTGCCGCAGGCCAGCGTCAGGATCACGGTGTCGGGCGGGGTGAGCTTGGCGAACTCGGTGTAGTAGCGGCGGGAAGGCCGGGTGCCGTCACAGCCGCCCACCAGGAAGAAATGGCGGATCTGCCCGCTTTTCACGGCCGCAACGATCTCATTGGCGTGGGAGAGCACAGCGCTCCGCGCAAAGCCGGTCACGACGCTGCGCCCGCCGTTGATGCCGGGCATGGCGGTGTCTTCCGGGTAGCCCCCTAGTTCCAGTGCTTTGGCAATGACGGGGGAGAAATCCCGCTCTGGCCCGATGTGCGGGACGCCGGGATAGGACACCACCGAGGTGGTGAACACCCGGTCGGCGTAGCTCTCCCGCAGGGGCATGATGCAGTTGGTGGTGAAGAGGATCGGGGCCGGGATGTCCTCAAACTCCCGCTGCTGGTTCTGCCAGGCTGTGCCGAAGTTGCCCTTCAGATGCGGGTACTTCTGCTTCAGCTCCGGGTAGCCGTGGGCGGGGAGCATTTCCGAGTGGGTGTAGACGTGGATGCCTTTGCCCGCCGTCTGCTCCAGCAGGCACTTCATGTCGTAGAGGTCGTGGCCGGAAATGACGATGAACGGCCCTTTCTCGATGACGAGCGGCACCTCCACCGGCTCCGGCTGGCCGAAGGCCCCGGTGTTAGCGGCGTCCAGCAGCTCCATGCAGCGGTAGCTGGCCTTGCCGGTCTTCTGTACCAGTGCCCAGAGGGCGTCGATGGAGCATTCGCTGCCAACGGCCTGCAATGCTTCGCAGAAGAAGCGGTCCAGCTCCGGGTCGATGCGGCCCAGCACCCGCGCATGGTAATTGTACGCTGCCATGCCGCGCAGGCTGAACAGGACGAACGATTTCAGACTGCGGATGTCCTCGTCCGGCTCGTGCCAGAGGTTTGCCATGTCGTAGTCGAACCCGATGCCGGGGCAGGCCGCATGGATGCTCTCGGTCAGCTGGTCCACGGTCTGCGGGTCGAAGTTCACGTTGGTGATGGTGGTGAACAGCCCTTCCATCAGCAGAAGTGCCTGTTCCGGGGCGGGGGCCCGCCCCTCGCCGATGAGCTGGCTGGCGTAGGAGATGAGTGCGCCGGTCAGCCTGCGCGGCGCCGGTCGGGCGGTCCTGCGCCGCTGCCGTGTCCGCGCTTTTGCCGCAGACACCGGCCTTACCGGTACAGGCAGTGCAGTGCGCCGCCTGCTCGCATTGAAAACAAAACATCTGTTCGTCCATTTCAGAACCCTCTCTTCGCTTGATGTGGTCAGTATGGACGGGTTGGCGGGGCTTTATACAGGCCGCACGAAGGGCGTTTTCTCGGCGAGTATCCGAGGTGGGGCCCCGCTTGCAGGGCGGGCATGAAATGTCCGTTGACCCGCCGGGAAAAGCTCCCGGAGATGCGGCCAGCGAATAGATACAAAAAGAGCCGCGCTCTTGCGAACGCAGCTCTTGAAAATGCTTTGGAACAATTAGTAGGTGATGCCCTGTGCCATCATGGCGGTAGCCACCTTCAGGAAACCGGCGCAGTTTGCACCGACCATCAGGTTGCCCTCGGAACCAGCGGCAACGGAAGCGTCATAGGAAGCGTGGAAGATGCCCTCCATGATGCCCTTCAGCTTTGCATCGACCTCTTCGAAGGTCCAGCTCAGGCGCTCGGAGTTCTGGCTCATCTCCAGGCCGGAGGTGGCCACACCGCCGGCGTTGGCAGCCTTTGCGGGTCCGTACAGGACACCGTTGGACAGGTAGACCTCAATGGCCTCGGGCGTGCTGGGCATGTTTGCGCCCTCGCAGACAACGGTGCAGCCGTTCTTGACCAGAGCCTCAGCGGACTCCTTGTTGATCTCGTTCTGGGTCGCGCAGGGCAGGGCGATGTCGCAGGGGACAGTCCAGACCTTGGAGCAGTCGGCAACGTAGGTTACACCGGCGTGGGTCTCGGCATACTCCTTGATGCGGCCGCGGCGGACTTCCTTCAGCTCCTTGACGTAAGCCAGATCAATGCCATTGGGGTCGTAGACGTAGCCGTTGGAATCGGACATGGTAACGACCTTTGCGCCCAGAGACTGGGCCTTCTGGCAGGCATAGATGGCAACATTGCCGGAACCGGAGATGACCACGGTCTTGCCCGCAAAGCTGTCGTTGCGCATACACTTCAGAGCCTCGGCGGTGAAGTAGCACAGGCCGTAGCCGGTGGCCTCGGTACGGGCCAGAGAGCCGCCGAAGGTCAGGCCCTTGCCGGTGAGCATACCGCCCTGGAAGCTGTTGGTCAGGCGCTTGTACTGGCCGAACATGTAGCCAACCTCGCGGCCGCCGACACCGATATCACCGGCGGGGCAGTCCACGAACTGGCCGATGTGGCGGTACAGCTCGGTCATAAAGCTCTGGCAGAAACGCATGACTTCCATGTCGCTCTTGCCATGGGGGTCAAAGTCAGAGCCGCCCTTGCCGCCGCCCATGGGCAGGGTGGTCAGGCTGTTCTTGAAGGTCTGCTCAAAGCCCAGGAACTTCAGGATGCCCTGGTTGACAGAGGGATGGAAGCGCAGGCCGCCCTTGTAGGGGCCGATGGCGCTGTTGAACTGGATGCGGTAGCCGCGGTTCACCTGGACCTTGCCCTGATCATCGACCCAGGGCACACGGAAGGTGATGATGCGCTCGGGCTCGACCAGACGCTCGATCAGGCCAGCCTTCTCGTACTCGGGATGCTTTTCCACCACGGGCTGGATGCTCTCCAGCACCTCGCGGACAGCCTGCAGGAACTCAGGCTCATTGGCATTGCGCTGTGCAAGGCCATCGTAAACGCGCTTCAGGTATTCATTCGTCAGCATAATAGAATACTCCTTTTCCCATGATTTACACTCGCTCTGCCCACTATCACAGAGCGCTTTATCATTATAAAGCTTTGTGCAGCGATTTACAATAGAGGAAATCGGAAAATGTTTCAGTGAAGCCAAAATAAAAATGAATCCGATTCACAGCGTCAGTGCCCGGCGGCGCTGGGGATCTCCTGCAATTCAAAGCGATATTCCTGCGCGGCATCGGGGTATTTTGCCCTGTCCACGGGGCTGAGGAACATGGCGAGGGGCCGCAGCCAGAGCCCGCCGTCCCCGTAGAGCTTGCGGTAGACCACAAAGGGCTCCCCCGTTTCGGAATCGTTGGCAACGGCCTCCACCAGATAAAAGTCGCCCTTGAAGTGCCGGTACACCCGGCCGATCTTGAGTTCGTTCGGCATTTGCGTTCTCCTTTCTGCAGGGATATTCAAAAAATCCCCCGCAGGCGGCTGGCGCTGGCGGGGGACAGGCGCATGATTTACTTCTTCAGCAGCTTCTCGCAGGCATCGGCGGCACCCTCAAGGTACTGGCCGGGGTAGGCCTCGATCATGCCGGCATCGGAGCAGGCAGCCAGCTGGGGGTCGATGGGGCACTTGGCCAGCACGGGCAGGCCGTGCTTTGCAGCCACCTCATCCACATGGCTCTCGCCGAACACGCTGATCTTCTTGCCGCAGTCGGGGCAGACGATGTAGCTCATGTTCTCCACGATGCCCAGCATGGGCACCTTCATCATCTCAGCCATGTTCACGGCCTTGGCTACGATCATGCTGACCAGTTCCTGGGGGCTGGCAACGACCACGATGCCGTCCACGGGCAGGCTCTGGAACACGGTCAGGGGCACGTCGCCGGTTCCCGGAGGCATGTCCACGAACAGGAAGTCCACGTCCTTCCAGACCACATCGGTCCAGAACTGCTTGACCGCACCGGCGATCACGGGGCCGCGCCACACAACGGGGTCCTCCTCGTTCTCGACCAGCAGGTTGATGCTCATCACATCAATGCCCATCCGGCTCTGGATAGGCCAGCAGCCCTTTTCATCGGCCATGGCACGGCCATGGATGCCGAACAGCTTGGGGATGGACGGGCCGGTGATGTCGGCATCCAGGATGCCGCAGTGGTAGCCACGGCGGGCCATAGCGCAGGCCAGCAGGGCACTGGTCATGCTCTTGCCGACACCGCCTTTGCCCGAAACAACGCCGATGACCTTTTTCACGCTGCTGTTGGGGTTGGGGGCATCGTGCTCAGGTGCGGCGGTGCGGGAAGAACATGCTGCCCCGCAGGTGGAACAGTCATGGGTACATTCTTCGCTCATACTCTAACCTTTTCTCCTTTATCTTAATTAGACAGATCGTCTTGACCAACCCATATCATACCATAAAACCGGGTGGGAAACAACCCACAGGGGCACTCATCTTCACAAGAGTGCATATTGCCCGGGAAAGGCCGCATACACTGAACCGAACGCCTGTGCGGGGGAAGGAGGAATACCATGGGGCAGAGCTACCTGAAAAACGCCGCCCTCCTGACCGGGGCGGATGTCCTGCTGCGACTGGCCGGGATGGGCCTGCGCATCTATCTGGCCAACGCCCTGGGCGGCGAGGGGATGGGGCTGTACCAGCTGGTGCTGGCGGTCTACGCGCTCTTTGTCACGCTGGCAACGGCGGGGGTCTCGGTGGCGGCCACCCGGCTGATGGCTGAGGAGCTGGCCCGGGGCCGGGCACAGGCGCGGGGGATGCTGGTGCGGCTGGCGGGCACGGGGCTGCTGCTGGGCCCGGCGGCCATGGCGGCGCAGT
>OGPE01001391.1_pt1 | contig 15689 bp, 14 predicted proteins | sample 1552881 | NCBI WGS metagenome assembly OGPE01 (sample SAMEA2580236, study PRJEB22360) | human gut metagenome | biome: human gut; feature: human-associated habitat; material: faeces | place: Denmark | collected 2008/2010 | reverse complement strand
AAGAGATTACCATTCATACCACAGCAACGGATAAAGTAACAGGTGAGAAGGTAATTGTTGCAGGAAAGAAAGTAACGATTGTGGATACAGTTACTCTGGACAGTCTGGAAGAAGGCAGAAAGTACCAGTTAAAAGGCTGGCAGATGCTGAAAGAGGAAAATGCAGAACTGCTCATTGATGGAAAGCGTGTGGAAAGTGATTATACTTTTGTTGCTGACAGCGAGAAAATGAAAGTAGAGATTTCTTATACGTTCGATGCATCAGAACTTGGCGGACAGAATCTGGTTACATTTGAAGAATTATATGACCTGAAGAATCCGGAAGAACCTGTAAAAGTTGCAGAGCATAAGGACATTGACGATGAAGGTCAGACCGTCCTGATTACGGAGCGAAAGATTTCGATTCATACCACAGCAACTGATAAGAACGGCAAGAAAGAGATTGAATCCGGAAAAGATCTGACAATCGTGGATACAGTTACTTTAGAAGGACTGGAAATTGGTACGAACTATAAGTTGTCCGGTTGGCAGATGGTTAAGGCAGAAAATGTCAAGTTGCTCATTGATGGTAAAGAGGTTACCAATGATTATGAATTTACAGCGGACAAGGAAAACATGGAAGTGCAGATTGAGTTTACTTTCAACGGCAGCACGCTTGGAGGAAAGCAGCTTGTAACCTTTGAAGAACTGTATGATATGACAAATCCGGAAGAACCGAAAAAGGTAACAGAGCATAAGGATATCAACGATGAAGGTCAGACTGTAACCATCAAAGAAGTACCGGAAACATCAACTCCAGAGACACCGGGTACTATTACAAAGACAAGTAATTCTCCAAAAATGGGCGATACTGCGAATGCAGTTTTATGGATAGCCATTCTGGTATTATCGGCAGCCGGAATCACGGGAGTTCGTATCTGGAATAAAAAGAAGCAGGTTAAGAGATTAGGAATTGAAGAAAAGAAAGAAGAGAAGGAGTAAAATAGAAGGCGGCGATAAGCTGCCCTTTGATATTGAAATGGGAAAGAATCAGAAAGCAATAAAAGTATTACAGCGTTTATTTGATGCCGGATACGGAACGGAGAAAGAGATTGTCAATATGACGATGGATGAAATGCTTGCTTTGCCAGGAGTAAATGTAGCAGACCTGTGCATTATCAGCGAGTTACAGAAAAGCATTAAGGCAAACAAAGTGATAGCTATTTGTCAGAGAAAACAGAAGCAAGGGAAGAAACGAAAGGAGCAGATTATGGTGGAACAACCTAAATATTTGGAAATGACATTATCACAATTGAAAGCATATGTGGAATTTTCAGAGAGTAATGTTCTTCTAGTTGTAGAATTTCCAAAAGGAGATTAGAACAATGGAGAATGAATTGGAAGTTGTGAATATCCGTCTGGTAAGAGAACCATCTCTTTATAGTGAGCAGATATTGGATAGTCCACAGGCTGTTGTAGAATTGATGGCGAAGGAGTTATCGCAATATGACAGAGAAGTATTTTGCATCCTGAATATGAAAAATAATGGACAGGTAATCAATATGAATCTGGTCAGTGTTGGAACGATCAACGCATCTTTGGTAATTCCCAGAGAAGTTTTTAAGAGCAGTATTCTGGCAAATGCTTCTGCAATCATTGGACTTCATAATCATCCCAGTGGCAATGTGAAACCGTCAAAAGAGGATATGATTGTTACGAGAAAGCTGCAGAAGTGCGGACAGCTACTGGGGATAGAATTGTTGGATCATATCATTGTCGGTGGAACTAATGGAAAGATGCTCAGCTTCCGAGAAGAAAAGATGTTGAATGTGACAGGAAGGATGGATTGGGAGAGATAGAAGAAAAAAGAATTAGAAGTTTTTATTTATTGTAATATTTCATGTAGCGGCATTAGTAAAATAGTGTCGCTACAAAAAACTGACTTATACATTGATATTATATGCATAACTCAAAATAAAATTGTTAAAAATAGAAAAAGAAACAATATATAACGAAAAAATCTCTAAATAAGAAAATTTACATTGACTGAGAGAAGAGTAAAACATATAATAAAAGTGGAGGTGTATAAGAATGTTAGTAAAAGTAAGTGTTGAAAATTTTAAATCTTTTGATAAAGCAGCAGAGCTGACAATGATTTCCTCAAATAAAATACGAACAAATGCAAATCACAGGTTAAAGATAAAAAGTACCCAGTTATTAAAATATGCAGTAGTTTATGGAGCAAATGCATCTGGAAAGACCAATCTGGCATTGTTCTTTAAATTTTTTAAAGACAGTGTCTGCAATGGTATTCCGATAGAAGCTACACAGATGTTTTGTAAGAATCGGCAGGAGAATAAGGAACGAGAAAGTAGTTTTGAAATTCAGATTACTGTAGGTGACAAATTTTATGCCTATGGTTTTTCCGCAGTTTTAAGCAGACGAAAAGTAACCGGAGAATGGTTATATGAATTATATCAGAATGGTTCAGCAAAATGTCTCTTTGAACGAGAAGGAAGTAAACGTCCGGTGTTAAATGATGGTATTACGCTGACAAACACAGAAAAAAATAAATTTGAAACCTATGCAGATGATTTTGAAGGAAATGAAACATCTTTGTTCCTGACAGAAATGAATCGTGGAAAAAAATATAGCACACGATCTAAATTATTGTTTTTCCGGGATGTATATGATTGGATTCAGAATCATATTTCGATCATCACACCGGATACACCATTGATTGATTTGGAATATTATTATGATGATAATTCGCTGAAGCTGATTAACAAATTGATCAAAACATTTGATACGGGTATCAGCCAGGTGAAAATTGAAGAAATTACATTGGATGAGTTATCAAATGCATTGCCGAAATCAGTATTTGATAAGATGATGCAGCATGTAAAAAATAGAATGGAAGAGCAGGAAGAACCATCATTCAGAATGACGATGAGGTCGAAGGAAACTTTCTTTAATATCGAAGTTGAAGGACATTCTGAACCGAAGGTCACAACAATCCGGTTACATCATAATAAGTCATTTTATGAGTTCGGTTTTGATGAAGAGTCTGATGGAACAAGAAGATTATTCGATTTGATGGATATGCTGTTGAATAAACGAGAAGATGTTCTTTATGTTGTGGATGAATTGGAGAGAAGCTTACATCCGAAGCTGACAGAACGATTTTTGCAATTGTTTATGCAGCTACATGATGAGCAGCGTATGCAACTATTGTTCACTACACATGAATCATCCATTATGGATCAGGCTATTTTTAGAAGGGATGAAATCTGGTTTATAGAACGTAACGCAGAAAATGCAAGCTCTATTTATTCCTTAGATCGTTTCAAGGAGAGATACGATAAAGTTTTGAGCAAGGCATATCTGGAAGGAAGATATGGTGCGATACCGGTATTTTCAACATTCGATTTTGCGCGAGCAACGAGTCAGAAGGATGTGCTTGCACAGACACCTGACGACTGCTGTGACAGTGCAGAAAGTATTTCTGCACCGAGAGAGGAGGAGTAGCCTTGGCTCCAGTAAGAAGTTATACGAATTGGAATAGCAGAACTACAGATGAAGAAGAACAGATTGAGCCTTATCGTAAGTACTTTTTCATATGTGAAGGTGCTAATACAGAAACATGGTATTTCAAAAAGTTAATTGATATACGAAAAGAATTAAATATTCATCCGTTGATTGATATCCGTTTGCTTGAAAAAACAGAGGGAGACAGAGATATTTCATTTCCAAGACGTTTGATTGAATTTGCGGAAGACCAGAAAGAAAATCCGGAAATATCATTTGATAAAGAACGAGATAAGATGATCATTGTTTTTGATGGAGATATTTTTGAAGAGAAGGTGCTTGATTATGATGAATTAGTAGCAGAAGGTGAAAAGAACAATATATTAGCGGTTAGCAATCCGGCATTTGAATTGTTCTTGCTGTTACATTATGAAAATTCATATGAAGATGATATTGAGCCGAATGCTGAACAGATTATCCAGAATGAAAAAGATGGACATCAGACATTTATCTATAAGTTGTTACTTGCCAGAACAGGAATCAATCCGAAGAAGAATTCTGCAATTGGAGAGTTGGCAGAGAAAGTAGAGATTGCTATTGAGCAGGAAAAGAAAATCAATGAAGATATTCATCAGTGTAAAGGACAGATGATGTGTAATATAGGTCGGATTATTGATGAGATTCGGAAAGATGATGGAAAATAGACATATGAAAAAAATAAGAAAGGTAATAAAATTTTTGAGTAAAAAACTGAATATACTTCAGGAAAAAGTTAATATGTTGTATGTTGCAATAAGCATTCTTGTAGTAGTAGCTATAGGAGCATTAATTGGATCTTGTTGGATGCCCGAAAGTTACAATGATGTAAAAAATATAGTTGTAGGGTTGTCTACAGGAATTATTACTTCGGCATTAGTTACAGTATATATAGAAAATATAAATGCAAGAATGGATAAGAAGCGAAAAGTACGATATAAACAAATGTTATTAAATCCATTGTATATGTCTATAGACAGATTATATAAGCGTTTAATATTGAATATTAATGAATATCGAGTTAGAGAAGAATATGTGGGATATTATTTTTTGCCGATTAAGGAAACAAAAGAAATATCTGAATTTTTTGATTCGTTACGAAATATTGATTTTGAGAAAATAGAAGATGAGAAGAAGGATAACAATTTCAAGAATTTGATGGATATTCCGATGATTTATTATAATGAAATACTAAGCCAATATAAAGGTATTCCATTTGAAAGTTTGGTTTTGGATAATATTATATCGCAAGAAGAATATGAGGCAATGAAACATTTTGATATAGTAAATGAATGCGCCAGACTTTTTGAGTTGGTTAGTAGAGGACAAATGGAAAGACAAGATGAATATCGCACAAAAATTCAACTAATGCATGGAATGACGATATTTATAAATCGAATGATGAGGATATTTGATCAGATTGTTAAAAGCGCAAAAATAGATAATGAAAGGATAAAGAATTATTTAGATGACATCTGGTATCATGAAGTATATGTAAATTCTGAAGAGTATGTAGAACGTTGTATGAAGGAAATGGAAAGTAGAGCGCAATATTATGATGAACATCCAGAATTGATTGATGTATATGAAGAAGATGGGGAAGAGGATCAGCTGTACAAAAAAATTAATACAGCGATTTGGAGTTGCGATGTCGAGACAATCAAGAAGTGTTTTCCAGAAATAGATAAAAATAATAAAGGAATACAATCTATGTTGACATGGAAATTAGCAAAAGATGTTATGAAAGACAAGCAATTGCGAAGAATGTATTATGAAAAATATGGAGAAAAGTATAAGGTGAAAAAAGAAAAGAGATGGTGGGAAAGAGGATAAATAATCTATGAATACATAGCCAGTTGGTTCTACCCCCAAGGAATCACCTGGCTATTTTCATGCCCGGGATTATCCCGAATAATATCAATCCAAGGTAGGAAAGGAGATGAAAATTATGCCATATATACCACCATCAGTCGTGCAGGAGGTCAAGCGGATGGACTTGTTCACATACTTGAAAAATTATGAACCATACGAATTGGTTCACTTTTCTGGTAACACCTACACTACCAGAACACACGATAGTTTGAAAATATCAAATGGGAAATGGATGTGGTGGAGTCATTCCGAAATTTTCCCGTTGTTCGGACGGTGTCAGATGGTTTGAAAGTAAGGGCAGGTTCCGGGACGGAAGTTATACCCCGGTGGCAGGAGATATTATTTTCTTTGACTGGGGAGACAATGGAACGATTGACCACGTTGGAATTGTAGAGAGCGTTAGTGGTGGAACCGTAAATACCATTGAAGGCAACAGTGGGGATAAAGTAGCAAGACGGAGTTACAGTATCGGAAGCAGTAACATTTATGGATATGGTGTTCCGGCATATTAAAAGGCAGGAGAAAAAGTGTGATAGTCTAATGGTGAATCTGGAGTATACAATTCCTGAAAATAGACTTGACTTTTAAATATTACAAGCGTAAGATTTAAGAAACAAAAAAATTAGAAGAAAGGAATATCTATGGAAAGAAGACGAAAAAAGCAAAATATCCAAAAATCTCACATTTGTAAGATTTTTGGGTTGATAGTAGCTATAACAGTAATTGCTGTTTCAGGAGGTGTTTTATTAAAAAGGACGATAACGGAATCACCAGAAGACACACTTGTGGAATATATGAACCATATTGAAAAAAAGGAATATGAAGTAATGTATACTATGATAGATTCAGATGAAAAAGTTTATCTGACAAAAGAAGAATACATACAACGAAATTCTAAGATATACGAAGGAATAGAGGTCAGTGACATTAAAATCAGTCATATAGCTGTGAAAGAGAAAAAAGCAGATACAGTTACGCTTTCGTATGAAACATCATGTAATACAATTGCCGGAACAATACAATTTGACAATATGGCGGAACTGAAGAAGACGAAACAGGGATATAAATTAGTATGGCAGGATAGCCTGATTTTTCCAGATTTAGAGAGTGATGATAAAATAAGTGTTACTACATCAAAAGCGGAGAGAGGAGAAATATTAGACCGAGATGGTAAAATGCTTGCAGGAAAAGGAGTAGCAACATCAGTTGGCATTATACCGGGAAAGCTGGAAGACAGGAATGTATCTATTGAAAAAATAGCGGAGTTATTAGAGATAGATGTAGAAACAATAAATAACAAACTCACAGCAAAGTGGGTAAAAGAAGATTCTTTTGTACCAATTGAAACTATTCCGAAAGTAGAAGAAATAGATTTAATGAAAATACAGCCAGAAGAAAAGACACTTGAGGAGCAGGATTGTCAGAATAAACTTTTGGAAATTCCAGGGGTTATGCTATCAGATGTGGAAGTTAGAACCTATGAGTTAGGGGAAGCAGCAGCTCATTTAATTGGTTATGTACAGTCTGTAACAGCAGAAGATTTGGAAAATCATCCAGGGGAAGGATATTCAGCTGAAAGTGTAATCGGAAGATCTGGGGTGGAAAAGTTATACGAAAAGCAATTAAAAGGAAAAGATGGTTGTGATATAAAGATTTTGGATAGTGATGGGGAAGTAAAAGAGGTTCTTGCAAGTATTTTTAAAGAAGATGGTATGGATATAAGATTAACGATAGATTCCGATTTGCAAAAATCATTATACGAGCAGTTTAAAGAAGATCCGGGGTGTTCTGTCGCAATGAATCCTTATACGGGAGAAGTATTGGCTTTGGTAAGTACCCCATCTTATGATAATAATGAATTTATACGGGGCTTATCATCAGAAAAATGGACATCATTAAACGAAGATGAAAAGAAGCCATTATATAATCGTTTTCGTCAAGTATGGTGTCCTGGCTCAACATTTAAACCAGTTGTGGCAGGAATTGGGTTGAAAACGGAAAGCATAGATCCAAAAGAAGATTTTGGAAATGAAGGTTTGGCATGGCAGAAAGATTCGTCTTGGGGATCTTATCAAGTGACAACACTTCATGAATATGAACCGGTTATTATGAAAAATGCAATTATCTATTCTGATAATATTTATTTTGCAAAGGCAGCTCTTAAAATTGGTAGTGAGAATTTTATGAATACTTTAAATGAAATAGGATTTAATCAGAATATGCCGTTTGAGATTGCGATGCAGGAATCAACATATTCCAATACAGATAAAATAGAAACAGAAATACAATTGGCAGATAGTGGTTATGGGCAAGGGCAGATTCTTGTAAATCCATTACATCTGGCAAGTATTTATACTTCATTTTTAAATGAAGGGAATATGATAAAACCGTATTTGAAATACAAAGAAGAAGCATCCGGTGAAACATGGATAGAAAATGCGTTTAGCAAAGAAAATGTAGAAGAAATTATGCAAGGGGTGGAAGGTGTTGTAAATGATCCGGAAGGAACCGGATATGCTGCACATCGTGACGATATTTTGCTGGCTGGAAAAACAGGGACAGCCGAGTTGAAGGCAACGAAAGAAGATACTTCTGGCAAAGAAATCGGGTGGTTTTCGGTGTTTACGGCAGATAAAAGCGTGGACAAACCAATTCTTCTTATCAGTATGGTTGAGAATGTGAAAGGAATCGGTGGAAGTGGTTATGTTGTTAAAAAGGATGCAACCGTATTGGAGGAATATTTTGAAAAATAAAAAAATTTTTATGGGGAATTATTACATATGTAAGATATTTGCGATGATATTGATAGTTCTTATTGTTTTTACAGGGTGCGGACAAAATCGAATTACGGAAAAAGAAGAAAAGAAAGAAACCGTAGAATCTGAAATGAATGCAGAAGTAAAAAAAACAGCGCAAACTTTTCGGTCTGTTTATATGAAGGAGAAGTCGGAGTTAAATACATTAAAGGTGAAAAGAAAAATTATCAATTGTCTGGAAGAAAAAGGATATGCGGCAGTAGATTGTGATAATCAGATTGATATGGTCAATCGTGAAAAAGTAGAAGAATTTTGCAAAGCAGCGGAGAAAGAAGAACAGGCAGCAGTAGATATTGTTGTTGTATTTGATGAAGGGGAAATTATACAATATCATTTAGAGTCAATGAATGGAAAGATAAATGTTCGATTATGTCAGGTTAAATGGAAGGATAATAGCCCACAGGCTAATTATTATGATGAATATGAAGCATATGAGTGGAAATATACAGAAAAAGGATACTTGTTTCTGGAGGAATATCACCCACCGGGATTTGATGGAGCACCGGGTGAAACTGGATTCAGAGTGCAGCCATTAGATAAAACATGCCGGGAATTGAATCGAAAATATGTTATGCCGTTGGGGTATGCACTTAATAATCTGTTGATTACAAATTGGGATAACCAGAATTATACGGAACTTGATTTTTATGATCTTTATGAAAAAATGTATTATATGAAATATGGAAAGCAAGTTCCATATGAAGCAAATTATGGTGGAGCAGAATATGAAGTTCCAGAAGATGAGTTTGAAGAGGTTATAAAGACCTATTTACCATTTAGTAATAGCGAGATTGAAAAAGGAACTTTTTATAACTCTGATAATAGAACTTTTAGATACAGACCGCGAGGGTTATATGATTGTGAATTCCCATATGAGCCATATCCGGAAGTTATCTCATATGAAAAATTACAAGATGGAACATTAAAACTTACGATAGAAGCAGTATGGGAAATCAGAATGTTAGATCAGGCAATCACCAGTGAATTGATGATAAAACCTATGGAAGACGGAAGTTTCCAGTATTTATCAAATAAGGTAATCAAGTCAGATCAAAATGCAAATGCAGGGTGGTATATGCCAAGGTTAACAGAAGAAGAGTGGGAAGAGAATTACAGTAATAATTAGGGGGCAATATGAAAAGAAAAAGTATTTTGTTAGTACTTTGTATAGGAATGATTCTGACTTCCTGTGAAAGTAAGATATCGTTAAACAGCACAGATGTAAAAAATGAGAAGAATCAGAAAAACACTACCATGGAAAATCCGGATAAGGGATATAATCTACCAATCGATGAAGACAAGAAAAAGGAAGCTGTGAACGATTGTGAAGAAATTATGGGCATTATCCGAGATATTTATTCTGAATATAATGGAATACAAGAAGCAGATCAGAACACTGCTGAGCAAATGATGAATCGGATGAAAGAAATTATCAAACAAAATGGGAATCCGGTCATTGGTTCCGATCATTATTCTGTTATGGATAATTATCAGAAGATGGAACAATTTTTAAAATCTGCAGAACAAGAAGAAAAAGGAAGTGTAATTTTATATGAAGCAGATACAGATGGTGGAATTACCAGAAAAGAATATAGTTATGATGGAAAAGAAATGAGTGTGATGTCCGCAAAAATGATCTGGAGTGAGGATACAGAGCCTGTACTTACATACATATCGCTATCAAAAATAAAAGAATGGGCATATACTGAAAATGGGAATTTCTGTTATGAATTATGCGTACCTGAACCACCGGAAGTGACAGAGATTGTAGATGGAAGTTGTATTATCCGGGTAAAGCCTTTGAGTGAGGAGTGTCGGGAATATTCAAAAAAATATGTGAGTACGTTCGGCTATCAGGGAAACAATCTGTTATGTTCAAACTGGAATGCGGAGGATATGCAGGGGTTGGATTATAATGGACTTTATGAATATTTTTATCAAATGAAATATGGAGAAAAATTTACTGCAGAAAAAGAGGTTGTGGGAATTCCAGCAGAAGAGTTCGAAAATGTAATTATGACATATCTTCCTGTTACAAAAGAAGAATTGAAAGAATGGGCGGTCTACGATGAACAAAGTAATATGTTTATCTGGGAACGATTGGGATGTGGTAATTATTCACCAACACATTTTGGCTTGTCTTTACCGGAAGTAACAGAAGTCAGGCACAATGAAGATGGAACCATTGTTTTGACAATTCATGCAGTATGTGATTCTGTTGTATGTAATGATGCTGTTATTACACACGAACTTACGATGAAAATTCAGGATGATGGAACGATTCAGTATGTTGGAAACAGGATTTTAGATAATGGTATTGATAATATACCGAGGTATCAGTACCGGTTAGGTAATTTGCAGAATTGATCAGTAGAGAAGAATGAAATAAAGAGAACTGATAACGGGAAATTATGCTATCAGTTCTCTTTATTTATTTCCAAATACCAAGATTAGAAAGTACAGATTCTGTTATTTCGGTAGCCTGACTTCCAGTTGCACCAGAAGAGGATTGAATATTTGTTGCGAAGTAGTAAGTATTATTCGATGTTTCAATGTATCCGATAAACCAGCCATTGACATCTTTACCATTGACACGCCCGGTTCCTGTTTTCCCGTAAAGAGAACCGGAAGAAGTAGTGGAAAGCAGCAGGGCTTTTTTTACTGCCTGGATATTTTTACTGTCAAAATGAAAATTATTTTGATAGAAATCCTGTAACAATTCCACCTGTTCTATGGGTGATATCTTCAGAGAGAAATCTGTCCAATAGAGATTTAGATTTGTTCCAGTATTCTGATTCCCATAGTTTATTGTCTGTAAAAATGTTCTTACGGCTTCAAAACCTGCCTGTGAATCAATTGCCTGAAAATACCAGTTTACGGAATTATGTATAGCCGAGGTTAAATCTTGATCGGCTTCCCATGAATTAAAAGGATATGGTTCTCCATTCCATGTGAAAGTGGAATGTTCTGGTGTAATAATTCCAGATTCCAAGCCAAGTAATGCATCATATATTTTATAAGTCGAATTCGGTGATACACGTGTGGAAGCATGATCCATATTATAAATATTCCATTTATCAGCAGACTGATCATATAAAACAAAACTTCCGGTGTAGTCCCCAAAATTGGAAGAAAGATTTAGCTGAGTAATATTCTTTTCGGTTGTGTCAAAATGATAGCCAGTCTGATCAGAAGCATAAACAGAAAGTATGGGAATGCATCCAATGATGATAGTAGAGACGAATATGCATATAAGATATCCACGAATTTTTTGTTTAAAAGTAGGTTGGTGGAATGATGCAATATTTAAAATGCGTCCTTTTAACTGTTTTATATTTCCACTGATTCCCATAGTAAGAGGGAATGGAGACAGAGCTATTGTTTCGGCAAAGTTAATCAGTGTATTTCCATATGACTTGTATTCTGTTTCTTTCAATAATTGTAATACAGCACTGTCGCAGGCAAGTTCCCGTTCCTGACGTATTTTTTTTAGAAAATACCAGATTAGGGGATTGAACCAGTAGAAAACATTTACTGTATTTATCAAATATCCAATTAGAATATCTTTATGCTTGTAGTGCTGCAGTTCATGAAGAAGCATATAGCGAATATCAGTTGCGCTTATAGTTCCAGCGTTAAAATCTGAAATCAAGTGAATTGGAAGATAAATGCGAGGATGCAGGAAACCAGCCAAAACAGGAGATTTCAAAAATGCTGTACTATAAATCGGAATGGTATGCTTGCTGTTCACTTCGTTTAAACATTCTATATAAAGAGCGTTTAGTTCTTCATTTTGAAGAGGTAAAGCAGAACTATGTAAGGCTTTTACTTGTTTTACTGAGCGGTAGAGAAGAAAAAACATTATGAATATACCGATACTCCAGAAAAATACAAGTAATGTGTGAATAAAAGTTGGTATTTGGGTGCTGACAGAGACAGCAAAATCATTTATTTTATCCAAATTATAACCATTACCAGAAAGAAAAGTGGTTTGAATGTCACCATTGGTACTTGAACTGGCTGTCAGCAAATGTCTCCACGATATAGAAGATGGGGCAGAGTTTATCGGCAAAAAGGGAACAATTAGAACGGCAAGAAATATAATCGAAAGATTATATTGCATACGTGCGGATAATTGCCTTTGCAATAAATTTTTTAATCCCAGTAAACTACCTAAAAAAATACAAATGATGGCATTACAGAGTAAAAATCGAAAACTAAAATATATCAAAATATGCTCCTCCCATGGTTAATGATTGGAAAGAAGATTCCGTAAGCTGGCAATGTCTTCTTCAGACAATTTATCATCCTCAATGTAAGAGGCAAGCATAGAAGTGATATTACCATTATAATATCGCTTTAAAAAAGAATTACTTTCCTGCCGAATATATTCGTCTTCCTTGACCAATGGAGTATAGACAAAAACCCGGCTTTGTTTTTCATAGGTTAGTGCTTTTTTAGAAACGAGACGTTTAATCAATGTCTGAATTGTTTTAGGACTCCAACTGGAAATTTGTGTTAATTTTTCAGTAATTTCATTGGTGCTGATTGGTGCGTATTTCCAAACGATTTTCATAACTTCAAATTCAGCTTCTGAAATTTGAGGCAGATTGCTCATGTGATATTCCTCCAAATCTTACAAATGTAATAAAAATATTATATATCTTAAAAGGTTATTCTGTCAACGAAATAAAAACATGACTTAAAATCTTACATATGTAATAATGTGAACTTCCCGTGAGAATTCTCACTCGAAAGTAACGATTTTTGACAAATACTGAAAAAGCCCAGAAAATCAACGTTTTCTAGGCAAAGTAAATTTGAAGAAAAAATGGTAAAATAAGAGAGTAAAGTTACTCTCGATAATACACAGAATTGTGAGGTTTTGCCGTGTATCTTGATTGCAAAGTTGATATACCAAATGCACCTGGAAAAATCAGTTTTATCACGAAGGGAACAACCAAATATGTCAGATATATCAAGAAAAGCGTAGATGAGTTAAGTGAGATACTCTATCAGAATCAGAAGTAATCCCGGAGGAGGAATGGAGAATGGCAGGCAGACCAAGAAAAAATAATGTATCGATGGAAGAAATGATTAAGCATCAGGAAGACGCTGTTGAGAAGGCCAAGAGTAAGTATGATTCAGAGGTTGCAAAGCTGAAAGACTTATTGGCAAAGAAAGATGAGATACGTAGAAAAGAAATCTTAAAAGCAGTGGAAAGCAGTGGTAAGACATTCGAAGAAATCATAGAATTTCTGACGGAAGGGAAGAATTAGGATCATGCAAGAGTATTCCAGAATAATTCTTGAGGAATATCGCAGGACGCATAAATCTGTCAGGAGTAGGCGGATAGCAGAATTAGTTGAACTTTCATATGATGTGAATAGTTATGCATCAGAAGCTGATGCAATCTTCTTGGAGAAGGCAATCAGTCAAGAGCGGAATGAGGAGCGTCGTGAAGCACTAATTGAACTGGAAGATTTCCTGTTTCCGTTCTAAAAGTAGGGTTTTGAGTGAGAAAAATGTAGGAAGTTCAGAATAATCCTGCTATAATGATGCGAAGTAATAAAGAGTTCCGGGAGATATACGAGTATTATAAGAAATGTGTTCGGAATTTACTAAAAGTCCGACAGGTAATGATAGCCCTTAGCCGTAGGCTGATCAGAGTATTTTTTACAATGTAAGGAACGGTGTGACTTATAATTTGGAGAAGATGATGTCGGATATACACCGACAGGAGCCATCAGTTGTAGCGCAGATAATTAAAGCGTCCATTATCAGTTGGTGCCGAGAAGCGGGAAGGTAACTGTAGTAGTATTGAAAAATATATAGCCAGTGTAGCTGTATAAGAATTTCGCTGTAGGGAAAAGACCTTGCATGTGAGCATAATCGGCATCCAACTACAGATAAACAGAACGAAGGTAGTTAGGACTCTACTGTAGCAGGTGGGAGATCTTGCCAGACATGAGATGGTTTGTTGCGGTCTGTGAAGAGGGAACAGGAAGGTGGCTATAAGAAGAGAAAGCTCGTAATAACTTAAAATAAGGATTTCTTATACATCTTCAATAAAAATATACAGAGAGTATAAGAATGGAAAATAATTTGGTGTAAAATTTTGTTGGAGGTGCTTATGGGGGATAAGTTAAAAATTAAGCATACAAGAATGACTTTTGATGAATGGAATAGATCTATCGTTAAAAAAAATGTTTATTTATCAGAAGACGAAGAGAAACGATATGGTTTAATACATATTGAGAAGGTAAAAGAAAAACAGGTGTGGGGATTTTTGGATGGCCGACCGGTAGTTGCGGATGATGGATTTCAGTGGCTTGTAATAGTGCCTAAATATAAAAACTATGTTATAACTATGTATATGGATCAAAATAGAAAGACAATTTTATGGTATATTGATATGATTGATGGTCAGGGTACAGATGAGGATGGGGTTTGTTTTTATAATGATTTGTTTCTCGATTTAATTATATTAGACTCAGGTGAAATAGTTGAAGATGATAGAGATGAGCTTGATATGGCTTTGGCACAGGGGGTAATTTCTAAAGAACAATATACAAGGGTAAATGAAACTGCATTATATTTGAAGGAAAGGTTAAGAATAAATTCTAACTGGATTTTGGATTATTGTCAAGAAACAATGATAAAAATAGAAAAAGAAATATCGGAAGACAAATGTAAGGTGTATAGCTAATAATTGTACACTCAATATTAGTATGTAAGGTGGTTTTGGAATAATACAAAAGCGCAGATTGAAAAATAGTTCTATAACAAGAGTTAGTTTAGGTAGCTTAATGTATGTAGCTTACGCTTTTGAAATTGGAGGATTGAAGAGTATATTTTTCTGTTTCTTGAGCAATGGTAGGTAATGTTCAATTAAAATCAATATTAAAGTTTTACCATTATCAGCTCTTTGAACAGTGATAATGTAAATTGGTAGTAGCTGGCAACCATTAAAAGTTGGGATGCTTGCTTCCTTTAACGAAATGGATTATAAAATTGTAAGTAAGTTAGGAAAAAGGATGTCGGCGGCATCTTGGGGCATACGCTTCGCTGCTTCCCAAAAGAATGTTGATATCGTTTTAAGTGGAATGAATTCATTGGATCAAATTCAAGATAATGTGTCATATATGAAAAATTTTATTTCAATTAACAATGAAGAAATGAATTTATTATTTCAATTGGCAGAACAGTATAAAGAGAAAAGATATGTTCGATGTACGATTTGCCGTTATTGTATAGATGTGTGCCCAAAGAATATTGATATACCATTATATATTCAGTTACTTAATAATATAAAACGATTTGACAATAAATCTATCTTTTATAATATGAAGACATATTACAAAGCACATACTCAAAAAGATAATGGTTTGGCAGGGTGTATGGAATGTGGACAGTGTGAAAATATTTGTCCACAAAAAATTTCTATAAGAAAATATTT
>OGPE01001375.1_pt1 | contig 15810 bp, 15 predicted proteins | sample 1552881 | NCBI WGS metagenome assembly OGPE01 (sample SAMEA2580236, study PRJEB22360) | human gut metagenome | biome: human gut; feature: human-associated habitat; material: faeces | place: Denmark | collected 2008/2010 | reverse complement strand
CAGGGCGATGGGGGCCCGGGGGGGGGGCCGGGGCGGCCCCTGCCACAGCGGCGGCGCAGGTGGCGGGCGCGGTCTACATGGTGGCATTTCTGCGCCGCACCCAGATGGACGCGGCCTTCTCGCCCCGGATGCTCAAGGCGCGCTATGCCAGGGATATCTTCCGGCTGTCGGCCCCCAACAGCGTTCAGCAGGCCAGCGGCACCATCATCACCACGGTCAAGCAGGGGCTGCTGGGCGGCCTGGGTGTGGAAGCCATTGCAGGCTTCTCCTGCGCAGGCAAGTTGTCCAGCCTGCTGATGATGCCGGTGTTCGGCTTTGTGCAGTCCACAGTGTTCTTTATTGCGCAAAACACAGCCGCCCTTCAGCCGGGCCGTGTGAAAGAGGGCCTGCGGGAAGGGCGGCGGATCTTGTTGGTGTATTCGCTTGGGGTGGTGGCGGTCTGCGTCGGTCTGCGGGAACCGCTGCTCCGGCTCTTTACCACCGACCCGGCAGCGGCCAGCTACGGCTGCACCATGCTGGCCTTTGAGTCGGTGACCTACCTGTTTGTGGCACAGAAGCATCTGTTCGAGGCCCGCCTGCGCGGTGCCCAGAAGATGGGGCTGTATCTGGCCTCCAGCCTGGGGCAGATCGCCCTGAACCTGCTGGCCTGTGTGATCCTGGTGCCCCGCATCGGTTTTGCGGGCTTCTGGATGTCCAGTTGGATCAGCGCACCCATCGGAATGCTGCTGGCGGCGGCACTGGCGAACCTCTCAGGCGCTTCGCACCAGCTCCCCTAATAGGGGGGCTTGCCTCTCCTATTAGGAGAGCTGGCATCCCGCCGGGATGACGGAGAGGTTCAGCCGATCACCTCATACTGAAAATACTCGCACTTGACCTTGCTGCCCACCTCGATCTCGGGCGGCAGCAGGGCCAGCGCAACGGGATTCAGCTCGTCGCTTTCAATGTCGGTGCGGCGCAGGTTGACATAATCGCCGTCAAAGCTGACGACCTCGTAATACCAGGGGCCCATAGGATACCTTCTTTCATTTGAGCTTTTCTTTGAGCTGCCGCTTCTTGGAGCGGCGGCTTTTTTAATGCTTCCGTCTTTTCTTTTTGTCCCAGGCAAAGTGCCCGGCGTAGAGCAGGAACACGGGCAGGGCGGCAAGGGTGACAGTCCGGCTCAGGCGGATGCCGTCCGGCTGATAGACAAAGTCGATGGTGACCGTTCCGGCGGGGCAGAGGACGGCCATCAGGCCCTCGTCCACCCGCAGGATCTCGGTCTCCTGCCCATCCACATAGGCCGTGAAGCCGTCATCGTAGGGCACGGAGAAGAACATCAGGTTGGCCCTGTCCAGCGTGGCTTCAGCGTGGAAGCCTGCGCTGTTCATCTCAAAGGCAGTGCAGGCAGAGGCTCGGCGGTCGGCGCAGTCCTGAGTGTAGCGGGTGTAGGTCAGGTCGTTGAGCTCTGCCGTGGGCAGAGGCGTGAGGTACTGCCCGTAGGCCACCGCATCCTCCTCAGTGAGCACCAGTGCCCGCATGAGCAGGTTGGAGCGGGTGGGGGTCACGGTGTCCTCATACTGGGTCTCGGTGAGGTAGTAATCGTAGGTGAAGCCCATGGGAACGTAGTTCTGGTTCTCGTAGAGAACATAGCCGTCCAGGGTATCGTAATACGTCCAGCCCTCATCGGCCTCAGCGTGGAACTGCTTCTGATGCGCGAGTGTGGTCAGCAGGTATCTGACGCTGAGCAGGCCGCGCAGGGCGTAGTTGGAGAGCTCGGGTTGACTGCGCACATCCCGTTTGACCCCCAGTGCCGGATAAAAGCTGAGGATGCTGGGAGCGGCGGTGCTGCCGAAATACTGCAGGCAGCTCTTGTCCAGCCACAGGCCCAGATTGTCGTGGGTCTTGTAGGTGTCAATGCGCCAGTCACCCTCGGGCAGATCCTCCTTCAGGGCCAGCGCGTTGATGTACTGCTCCACAAGGTCACTGTCGGTGTTCCACTGGCCGAACTTGCCAATGCCGATGTGGACGATGCCGAACAGGCAGCTGAACGCCAGCACACCGGCCAGCAGGCGGCGGGCAAAGACCCTGCGCTGCTGCCAGCGCCTGCAGATGCAATGGTAGACGGCCAGCCCGCCCAGACCAAAGGCAAGCACTGCGCAGTACTGGCCCGGATTCTGCAGCACGCCCAGGCTCCACTCCTTGGTGGTGGCATCCTGCACGGGCACCAGTGCAAAGGCCAGCGTGGCGATCATCACAAAGGCAATGCTCCGGGCGGGGCGGGCGAGGTCGAGGCTGGGGTCCTCCCACGCGCTCACCGTCATGGCCGCAAGGATGAGCACCGGCATATAGAACCACCGGGCATAGTAGCTGGAATTGAGGGCATAGAACGCGCTGTTCAGGATGGGCACCAGCGCAAATACCATGCAGACGGCAATGATCCGCTTTTTGCTGTCGCCCTGCCGGGCACGCCAGTAGGCCACCACACCGGCCAGACTGCACAGGGGCAGATAGGCTGTCATGCTGGTCCATTTGATGATGCCCTCAGACCAGATGGAGGTCATATAGGGGGAATCCGGGGGCAGCACCCAGCTCAGCAGAATGGCCAGATACTGCTGGGGCTTGGAATAGGTCAGAAAGCCCCAGCCGGAGGCAAGATCGATGGTGCGCGGGTTCTGCAGCACGCTGAGGACAGTGGGCCAGAGCACCACAAAGCCCAGTGCCACGCCCAGCAGGCTCTCAAAGGCCAGCTGACCGAAGAGGCGGGGCGTGAGCCGAAACTCACCGGCGGAGAGCTTGCAGACGAAGTAGATGACAAGGAAGAGCACCTGCCCCACAAAGAAAAAGTAGTTGTTGAGCAGGTTCACCGCCACCCAGAAGGCGAACCATCCGTGGCGGCGCTCGTAGATGGTCTCATCCAGTGCCCAGAGCATCCAGGGAAAGAGGGCCAGCACATCAATGAAGTGGTTGAAGAAGATGTTGTACAGCCCCCAGCCCGAAAAGGCGTAGAGGGCCGCACCCAGCACCGCAAAGTTCGGGTCTTTGACGTAGCGGCGCAGGTACAGATACGCGCCGCCGCCCGCCACCGCGAACTTGAGCACCAGCAGCGGCACCATGAGGTAGGGGAGCCAGTTCTGCGGGAAGAGCAGGGAAAACCAAAAGAAGGGGGAGCCGTACAGGTAGAACGAATAGGCGTTCATGGTTCCGCTGCCCAGGTCAGTTGCCCAGGAAAAGGTATTCTTCACGCCTTCGTATCCGGCGGGGTAGCCTGCCCCCTTGAGAAAGCCGTTCATGTAGCGGTAAAAGCTGATCTGCTGGCTGTTGAAATCGCCTGCATAGTGGAAAAAGCCGCCGTCCAGCAGATAGAACGGCAGGAAGATGAGGGCGGCTGTCAGGGCGCAGAGCCCCACGGTGAGCCAGAACTTGTCCTGCTTCTGCCCCAGCATCCGGGGCGAAGAATGAAATGCAGTCATGCGTCAGTCCTCTTTTCAGTATCGGAAATTTCCCGCTTACGGGAACGGCACCTCGCGGGTGTCATCGGGGTCCTGCGCGGCCCTGCGCTGCTGCTCGAACACCGCGTCGATGAGGGTGTCGAGGTCAGAGAGGCGGCTCAGCTCACAGCAGTAGCGCCGCAGGCTGGCGGCCCCCTTCAGGCCCTTCATGTAGTGCATGGTCTGGGCCCGGGCCTGGGGCATGGCAACGAACTCGCCCTTCTGCTCCACCATCTCCTCCACCTGCCGGCGCAGGGCATTCATCCGGGCCTGCAGGTTCGGCTCCTTGGGGGCGGGCAGGCCCTCCAGCGCGGCGTTCACCCGCTCAAAGAGCCAGGGGTCGCCCAGAGCGGCCCGGGCAATCATCACGCCGTCGCAGCCGGTCTCCTCCACCATCCGCACAGCATCCTCGGCGGTGCGGATATCGCCGTTGCCCAGCACGGGAACGTGGACGGCATCCTTCACCGCCGCAATGATGGACGGGTCGATGCCCGGGGTGTACATCTGTTCCCGGGTGCGGGCGTGGACGGCGATGAGCACCGCGCCTGCCTGTTCACAGGCTTTGGCGCATTCCACGGCCGTGACGTGCTCCGCGTCCCAGCCCTTGCGCATCTTCACGGTGACAGGGCGGGAGGTGTTTTTGACCACCTCCTCCACAATGCGGCCGCAGCGGTCGGGGTCAAGCATCAGCTTGCTGCCCGCCCCGCCCGAGACGATCTTGGGGGCAGGACAGCCCATGTTGATGTCCAGAAAATCGAACGCGTACTGCTCCACGGCGGCAGCGGCCTGCCCCATGATCTCGGGCACCTCGCCAAAGATCTGCACGCCGTAGGGGGCACCGTTTGGTTCGGCCTTGAGCAGGCTGACGGTTTTGTGGTCGCCGTATACCAGCGCCCGGCTGGACACCATCTCACTGACGGTAAAACCGGCTCCGTGCTGGGCCATCAGCCGCCGGGCCGGGGCATCGGTAAAGCCCGCCATGGGGCCGAACACTGCCCGGTGGGGCAGGGAGATCTCCCTGATCTTCAAAGGGGTGTTGAAAGGTTCCATGATACTCCTTAGCGCTATCTGATTTAGTTGATAACATGATAAAATTTGGATTATAAGTATACCATATTTCCGGCGGCAGAACAAGAAGCGGAACATCTTTCTTGTCAGCGCAGGATTTTTCCGGTATACTGGGGGCAAAAGGAGGAGCGGCTGGAACACGGCAGCCAGCTGCACAAGAGAGATGGAATACAGAACATGGAAAAAGCAGAACGGCGCAGGGGAGAGCATCCGCACCTCCCTGCTGGGCTACGGCTGTATGCGGTTCCCCACCACACCGGAGGGAGCCATTGACGAGCCCCGGGCCGAAGCGCTGCTGAACGCCGCGCGGGACGCGGGTGTGAACTATTTTGACACCGCCTACCCCTACCACGGCGGCCAGAGCGAGCCCTTTGTGGGCAGGGTCATTGCAAAGTGGCCCCGGGAGAGCTTTTATCTGGCCACCAAGATGCCGCTGTGGCAGTGCGGGAGCCTGGAGGAGGCCCAGCATATCTTTGAAGAGCAGCTCCGGCGGCTGGGCGTGGAGTACATCGACTTCTACCTGCTGCACTCCCTGCACGCTGCCCGGTACGACCGGGCCAAGGAAATGGGCATCGTGGACTGGCTGTGGGAGCAGAAAAAGCTGGGCCGCATCCGCAGCTTCGGCTTTCCCCCGCCCCCGCAGGGCCCACAAAGCCGCCCCAACCTTCGGCTCCCCCTGCCACGACAACGCGGCGGGCCTTGAGCACATCCTGCGGGATCAGCCCTGGGATTTCTGCCAGCTGCAGTATAACTATCTGGACACCGATGACCGTGCCGAGGAGATCTCGGGTGACCGCGGCTATCAGTTGACCGAGGAGCTGAACATCCCCCTCATCATCATGGAGCCCATCAAGGGCGGAACGCTGGCCAATCTGCCCCCGGAGACCGAAGCACCCCTCAAGGCCCTGCGGCCCGAGGCCTCGGATGCCTCCTGGGCCCTGCGCTGGGTGGGCAGCCACCGGAACGTCCATGTCATCCTCTCGGGCATGAGCGCCGAGGATCAGCTCACGGATAACCTGGCCACCTTTGCCCGCTTTGAGCCGCTGACCGCTGCAGAGACCGCCGCGGTGGAGCAGACCGCCGCCTTCCTGCACAGCCGCATCAAGGTCGGCTGCACCGGCTGCCGGTACTGTATGCCCTGCCCCATGGGGGTGGATATCCCGGACAACTTCAGTATCTGGAACAAGCTGGGGATGTTCGGCCAGCCTGAGGCCATCAAGCACCAGTGGGAAGCCTACTTCCCCGATGCCGAAAAGGCCAGCCACTGCGTCCGCTGCGGCAAGTGCGAGGCGGCCTGCCCCCAGCATCTGCCCATCCGCAATGCGCTGGCCCAGCTGCAGCAGGAGCTGGATCAGCTGTAATCTGCATCAGAAAAGCCACCGGCAAAAACCGGTGGCTCTTTTCTCTTATTCGCTCCACTCCATCCCGATCTTATCCAGCATTGCGCGGCGCTCAGGGGTGAGCTTGGGGTCGTGGGTGGTATCCCACTCCCGCATCCGGCGGAGCCAGTCGCCCAGGCAGAAGCCGGTTTCGTCGGATTTGTAGTTGGCGGCGGCGTGGAGGTTGCCGTGTGCCTTGTAGTAGGCCTTTGCCTGCTGATAGGCGGTTCCCCACTTGGCATCCCGGGCATCCCATACCATGCCGATGCTGTTCAGCTTTTTGATGTGGGCGGGCGTGACCTGATAGGAATCCGGGCGGTTCTTGCGGGCTGCACGCAGGTTGGAGATCCACACGCCCAGCCGGACACCATCGCTGTCCACATAGCTGGCGGGGACCAGCAGGTGCTTGTACTTGCGGGCATAGCGGGCGGCACTGCGGAAGTTCCGCTCCCAGTTGGCCTCGCGCACGGTGCCGTGGTCAGCAGTGGGATCACTGGGGCGGCGCTCGCCCTTGAACAGGGTGCGCAGCAGCTTGCGGCGCTCACTGCTCAGGGCGCTGCTGCCGGAGTTCAGGGCCTGCCGCTGGCGGTTGACCCAGCTGCCCAGCCAAACGCCGTCCGCGGTCTTGTAGACAGAGGGGATCTCCAGATCGCCGTGCTCTGTCTTGTAGGCCAGAGCCAGATCATAGCGCTCCTGCCAGGGGTCGTACTTTTCCCACACCATGCCCAGCTTGTCCAGCAGGGCCTTGCGCTCAGGGGTGACCCGGGCGCTGGAGCGGTCCGGGTTCAGGTAGGCATAGCGCTGGCGCGCCACCCACTTGCCCAGCAGTACTCCGTCCGGCGTGACATACTCCGAGGGGACGTTCAGGTTGCCGTGCTCATGGTAGTAGGCGGCGGCAACATCGTACAGGGACATCCACTTGCGGTCGTTGCGGTTGGTCCAGTCCATGCCCAGAGCGTCCAGCCGCTCCACCTGCTCCTGAGGCAGCTCGCCTGCCTTGTGAGCGGCGCGCTGGGCCCCCAGCCAGACCCCCAGACCGAAGCCGGAGGGCGTTTCGTACTTGATGGGTACTTCCAGATCGCCGTGTTCCAGATAATACTGGGTGGCGGCGGCATAGTTCTGCTCCCACAGGTCGTTGGAGGTGCTCCACACCATGCCGATGGCTTCCAGCCGCTCGATGCGGTTCTGGGTCAGGTTGCCGCCCAGATAGCGCTGGCGGTTGTAGACGATCCATTCGCCCAGTGCAAAATCATTTTTATCGCGGTAGCGCACCGGCACCAGAAGGTCGCCGTGCTCGGTGCGGTATTTCTGTGCGGAGGCAAAGCCCTTTTCCCAGGCAGCTTCCAGCCGGTGGTTCCAGCGGATGCCCAGTTTTTCCAGCTTGGCGGCCTGCTCAGCAGTCAGGCGGCCCGGGCGCTGCCCGGCCTGTACCTGCCGCTGGAGCTCGAGCCACTTGCCCACGGGCACGCCGCTGTGGATGGTATAGCTCCGGGGCAGCTCCAGGGTGCCCTCTTTGGCGGCGGCATCGGCGGCAGCCTGGCACAGCACCTCCCAGCGGGCCTCCATCTCCCGGCGCAGCTTGCCATACAGGCGGTAGGTCTGCTGCATGGGGCGCTCCTGCCGGAAGCCCGGCGTTTTGCTGCCGGCCCGGGTCATGGCCTCGGTGCAGTCACGCTGCAGGGTGCGGCCGTTGCCCAGCCCCTCAAACTGCGCCACAAGGTCGAACACCGGCACGCTGCGGCTGCCTGCAGCCACCAGCGCGCGGCAGAGCATCTGCTTGAAGGTGGACATCAGGCTGGACTGGCGCACCAGAATGACCCCGGCCAGCCCCTCCAGCGGCTGCTGGACTCCCGGCGCGTTGACGCAGAGCAGGACCTTGGGGCCGGGGGCTGTATCAGAGAGGAAAGTCTCCACGGCGGCAGAATCCGCAAAGCAGGCGTGATCCGCGGCGTAAAAGCGGACGGCAGGGTCCACAGTGCGCAGCAGCTTTTCCAGCTCCGTGCCCAGCTTTTCCTGATAGGCGGCGGATTCAAACAGGACCAGATAATGGCCGCTGGTATCGCTGAGCAGGCGGGGCAGCAGAACGGTCAGGTTCTCCACCTGACGCAGAGACCAGCTCAGCTCTTCATATTGAACGCGCAGGGAGGTGTCGCCCTTGGGCATACACAGGTTTTTGATCCGGGCGCGCAGGGTGGCCAGCTCCTCCTCCTGAGGCCAGAGCAGGGCCGCATAGGCTGAGGGCACCGGCATGGTCCCGGCGGCCATGGCCTCGGCCACAGTCATGTGGGAGACGATGCAGTCGGCAAACAGCTCCTGCGCGGCGGCGCAGACGGGGGCACCGTTGGGCACACCCAGCCCCAGCACCTTTGCCTGGGAGCACATCCGCAGCAGCTTCTGCACCGACTGTGCCCAGCACACGGCGCTCAACTCATGGTAGCAGTCCAGCACGATGCAGCCGGGTTTCTGCTCCCCCAGCCGCACCCACTGCTCCGGGGTGGCAGCGGCCAGCTTTTCGCAATCACAGAAGCGGACATTGCCGGGCAGGGTGCCGCCGTTGTAGCGTGTCAGCTCTGCCTGCCGCAGGGCCAGACGCTGTGCACCGGCCACCAGCCAGAAAAAGGTGGTCTGGGGGTGAGCCTCCACCACCTTCCAGGCAATACAGCTTTTGCCGGTGCCGGTGGGGTGGAACACGGCGGCCCGGTTCAGGGTCTCCAGAGACTGTACAGCTTTCTGAAAAGCGGCTTCGTTGACGGGATTCAGGGTCATCGACATGGTGGTAGTGTCCTCTCCGAGTTGCATGTTTGACATCGTTGGATACAACGAAAATATTTCATAGAATTAGTTTATCGCAAAAAACATTTTTCTGTCAAGCCCTTTGAAGAGAATTTAGAGCAAAACTCGGGAAAAGAATAAAAATAGTGTGGAATCTGTGGCAGAAACTGCGAACTTTGTGCGCAGCAACGGGGATACTGAAAGTGGAAATGCGTCCCGGAGCGGAGAGAAAGTATGACCTATGGCTGGAAGAAGGCTTCTTTTGCCCCGGCAGAGCTGCCCGGGCCGCACCGGGGAGATCCGGGCAGGAGGGCTGCTGCGGAACATCCAAGAAGCATTTCATCTTTGCGGCCGAAAAAATGAAAAATTCCCTCTTGACTTTATGAAAATAAAGCGTATAATGCAATCAACAAACCGATGAGGCGGAAGAGAACCTGCAAGCGCACTTACAGTGAGCCCGAATGGTGAAAACGGGCAGAGAGCGGAGCAGAGTTCGTGGGCCGCCGAGGGCCGGGCGAACAGGGCAGTGCCTTTAGTAGCTTGGGACGGAAGCCTCCGTTACAGGGCAGGGGAGTGTTGGCTCTCCGTTGAGGGGCTCCTGCAGTTTTCCATGGTGGGAAGACGAGTGGAGCAAGCAAGGTGGCACCGCAGATTCGAATTTCTCGACTCTGTCCTTGTGGATGAACACACAGGGACGGGGCCGTTTTTATTTTACCCGTTCCGCAGGTGGAGCGGGTTTTATTTTTTGGGCCGCCCGCTCCGGGAAAGGAGCAACCGCTATGAAAACCATGAACATGATCTCCCGCCGCAGCTTCCTGAAGGCTACCGCCGCAGCCGCTGTCGTATCCGCACTGGGCCTGACCGGCTGCGGTTCCTCCGGTTCTTCTGCCGCAGCATCCAGCACCGCTTCCAGCGCTGCCGGTTCCGCTGCCGCCGCTTCTGAGGCAGGCCAGACCTTTAAGGTGGGCATCGTCAACTATGTGGATCATGCTTCCCTGAACCAGATCGTGGCCTCTGTTGAGAGCCGCCTGGATAAGGTGGGCGCGGAGAAGGGCGTGACCTTCGACTATGCCGATTACTACGCCAACGCCCAGGCTGACCAGTCCAACCTGAACCAGATCGGTGCAGACCTCGTGGCCGACCAGGTAGATGTCATCGTGGCCGTGGCCACCCCCACCGCCGCCACTATGCTGGCCGCTGTGGAGGACACCGACATCCCTGTGGTCTACTCTGCCGTCACCGACCCTGTTTCCGCCGGGTTTGATGGGGAAGAGGGCATCACCGGCACCTCCGATGCCCTGAACACCGAGGCCATTATGAACCTCATCACTGCCATCAACCCCGACATCGACACCATCGGCCTGCTGTACGACCTGAGCCAGGATGCCTCCACCCAGGCCATCGCCGATGCCAAGGCGTTCTGCGACAGCAAGGGCATCAAGTACATTGAAAAGAACGGTACCACCACCGCCGAGGTGCAGATGGCTGCCGAGGCCCTTGTGGCCGCCGGTGTCAAGGCAGTGTTCACCCCCACCGACAACACCGTGATGACCGCCGAGCTGTCCATCTACGAGACCTTTACCGATGCAGGCGTGATGCACTTCACTGGTGCCGACAGCTTTGCTTTGAACGGTGCCTTTGTGGGCTACGGCGTGGATTACGTCCAGCTGGGCGAGGCCACCGCCGATATGGTGGTGGAGCTGCTCTGCGGCGGCAAGACCCCCGCAGACCTGCCCTACCAGACCTTCGACAACGGCATCGTGACCATCAATACAGAAACGGCCGCAGCATTGGGCATGGACGACAATACCCTGAACATGATTAAGGAAGCCTTCAAGCCCTACTGCACCGAAATTGTGGTAGTGACCACGCAGGAGAATTTCTAAAAAGGAGTACATCAACCATGCTGGCGAGTATCTTTTCGCTCAACGTGATCCAGACGGCGCTGGAGCTGGGCTGCATTTACGGTCTGGTGGCGCTGGCGCTGTTTCTGAGCTATTCGATCCTGAACATTGCCGACTTGTCCACCGATGGCTGCTTCACCCTTGGCTGTGCCGTGGCCTGCCAGGTGGCGCTGACAGGCCACCCCATCCTGGCCCTGTTCGCGGCCATGGCGGCGGGTGTGTGTTCGGGCTTTGTCACCGCCTTTTTGCAGACACGTCTGGGCGTTGAGAGCATCATGGCAGGCATCATCGTGAACACCGGTCTATACACCATCAATCTGGCGGTCATGGGCTTTTCGTCCACGATGTCCCTGGTCAAGACCGATACGGTATTCTCGCTGGCAAAATCCGCACTGGCCTTTATGGGCGGCTGGTATAAGCTGGTCATCGCGGCGGCGGTCATTGTGATCGCCTGTGCCGCCATGGTGGGTTTCCTGGGCACCCGGCTGGGCCTTTCCATCCGCGCCACCGGCGACAATGCCGCCATGGTGCGGGCCTCCAGCATCAACCCGGCCTTCACCATCACAGTGGGCCTGTGCATCTCGGGCGCGCTGACCGCCCTTTCCGGCGGCCTGCTGGCCCAGTACCAGAAGAGCAGCGACATCAACGTGGGCACCGGCATGGTGACCATTGCACTGGCTTCCCTTATCATCGGCGAAACGCTGGTGGGCAAGCGCACCATGGTGCGCCGGGTGCTGGGCGTGGTGTTCGGCAGCTGCCTGTATCGCTTTATCGTGGCCGTGGCCCTGCGCTTCAATGTGCCCGCCGCCGCCATGAAGCTGGTGAGCGCCCTCATCGTGGCTGTGGCCATCTCGATGCCCGCCATCCGGGCAAAGTTTGCCTTTGAGCAGCGCAAGCACAATGCCCGGAAGGAGGTGCACTGAGATGGAAATGCTGGAACTGAACAACCTGCACAAGACCTTTAACCCTGGCACCGTCAACGAAAAGGTGGCCCTGAACGGTGTGAGCCTGCACATGGAGGCGGGCGACTTTGCCACCATCGTGGGCTCCAACGGCGCGGGCAAATCCACCATGTTCAACGCCATCACCGGCGGTTTCATTGCCGACGAGGGCAGCATCGTGCTGGGCGGGCAGGACATTACCTTTGCGCCCGAGTATGAGCGCAGCAAGGTCATCGGCCACCTGTTCCAGGACCCCCTCAAGGGCACGGCCCCCAATATGACCATTGAGGAAAACCTTGCGCTGGCCTATCTCCGGGCAGGAACCGCCCCCCACGCCATCTTCTCCCGCATCTCCCGCAAGGATAAGGAGCTGTTCCGGGAAAAACTTGCCCTGTTGAACATGGGCCTTGAGGACCGGATGAAGCAGCCGGTGGGTCTGCTTTCCGGCGGCCAGCGGCAGGCGCTGACCCTGCTCATGGCCACCCTCGTTACCCCCAAGCTCCTGCTGCTGGACGAGCACACCGCAGCCCTCGACCCTGCCACGGCGGAGAAGGTGCTGGAGCTGACCAAGAGCATCGTGGCCGAGAAAAAGATCACCTGCCTGATGGTCACCCACAACATGCATCAGGCCCTCGAGCTGGGCAACCGCACCCTGATGATGGACGGCGGCCGCATCGTGTTCGATGTCAAGGGCAAGGAGCGCAGTAAGATGACCGTGGACGATCTGCTGGAAAAATTCCGCGAGAACGCCGGTAAGGCCCTGGACAATGACCGCATCCTGCTGAGCAAGGTGGAAGCGGGCAACTGAAAAGAAACTCAAAATGCCCTGTCTGGACCCGAAACCGTGTCAGACAGGGTATTTTTGATACAACAAGGAGAAAACAAGATGAAAATAACGATCCGTACCCCGCAGATGCAGGATTATGACCGCTTTTCTGCTATTATGGATCAGGTGCAGCAGATGCATGTCGAGTGGCGGCCGGATGTCTACAAACCGGCCAGCCCATTGATCACCAAGGAACTGTTTGGCGAACTCCTGAAAGGGGACAGCTGGTATATTGCCGAGACGGACGGCATCGTTGTTGGTGTTCTGGAAGTGTTTAAGCGGCATGTGGAAGGCCCGGCACAGGTGACGAAAGATATTTTGTTCGTCAGCACCATGGCGGTGGATGAGGCGTATCGCGGGAAGGGCATCGGACACCAGTTCTTTGATAAGGTGAAGCAGCTCAAAGCAGAAAAGGGATGCGACACCATTGAACTGCAGGTGAACGCCAGAAATAAAAAGGCGTATGAGATGTACCGGAACTACGGCTTTACGGAAAAGTCCATCAATATGGAGCTGAAATAAAACGATTGTAATGATCCTTGTATATGTAGTCATAATGTGATACAATGCTTTTGACAGGAGGTGTCACTTATGATGCAGACATTTGTTCGCCCATCTCGTGATCTGCGCAACCACTACGCTGAAATTTCAGAGATGCTGAAAGACCACAATCATGTCATTATCACAAATCATGGTCGTGGGGAATCCGTCCTCATCAACATTGAGGACTACGCCAAGTACGAGGAGTTCATGCACCAGCGGTATGTTGCCGAGGAGCTTGCCAAGGCAAAACAGCAGGCGGCAGACCCCAACACGCAGTGGACAGAGCATGAAAGCGTATGGGAGACGCTCCACGAACAGTATGACGTATAAGATCAAATACCTGCCCCTTGCTGTACAGGACTTGAATGACATTGCCCGGTATTTGTCCGGCTTCTACCCCCAAACGGCCCGCCGTGTGCTGAAAGAAATGCGGGAAAAGATCACAAAGCTGGGGGATACCCCACGGATGTGTGAAGTCTATGCCCTTGACCCGACCTACCGCAAGCTGGTGGCAGACCAGTATCTGGTGTTTTACCATGTCAATGAGAACGTCAAGGTGGTGGAAATCCACCGTGTACTGCGCGGCTCATGGAATTTGCCGCAGTACCTGGAATAAAACAAAGAGCAGAGCGCTCCAGCCAGCTGGCCAGACGCTCTGCTCTTTTTAATGCAATATACTGAAAACTCAGAACTTACTTCACATACTCAACGGTGTACTCGAAACCATACTCTTCCTGCAGTTTCTTGACCGCAGGCTCGCAGTCCTCGATGAAGCTGGGTGCGTAGACGGAAGCACCGTTGTGGTCCTTCTTGTAGTCCTCCACGATCTGCTGCAGCTTTGCCCAGCCCTCGTTGGCCTTGGCGTTGTCAACAGTGTCGGGGAAGTTGATGATGAATTCACGGTGCTGCGGAATACGAGCTTTCATAAGTGATATCTCCTTATTTGACAATTTGTAGTTTGTTACTTGATTTATACAGAAGCATAATGCTTTTGTAGATAACGGATAGATTGTATAGAAGGATAGCCTGCCCTCTGTGCACGGCTGCTGCCGGTTTCAGACGGAGAGGTTATATACCTGGCAGGCATTCTCCACCGTCTGCCGGAACACCTGCTCCGGTTCCTCACCCTTGATGTTGGCGATATACTCGCCTACATAGCGGATGAGAGAGCTGTCGCAGCGGGTGCCGCGGACAGGCTCCGGGGCCATATAGGGGCAGTCAGTTTCCAGGACGATGCGTTCCAGCGGCAGGGCGGCAATGGCCTTGGCGGCACGCTTGGCCCCCTTGAAGGTGCAGGCCCCGCCAAAGCCGATGTAGAGCCCCTGCTCTGCCAGCCAGAGCGCGTCATCGGCGCTGCCGGAATAGCAGTGGACGATGCCCTTGGGCCGGTACTTTTTTAGCAGGGCGTAGACATCGGCGTGGGCGCTGCGGTCGTGCACGATGATGGGCTTGTCCAGTTCCAGCGCCAGCCGGATCTCGGCCTCAAACAGCGCCAGCTGGGCATCCTTGGGCACGGGCCAGTGGTAATCCAGTCCGCACTCCCCCACAGCCACCACCTTGGGGTCCTCGTAATAGGGGGCAAGGGCACGCATCTCTGCGGCCCAGTCGCCGCCGTATACCGAGACAGTAGGGGCGGGGCCTTCCTCACCGCAATTCTCCGGGGCCAGCAGGCTCTCCGGGTGGATGCCAACGGCGGCGTACACCCAGGGATATTTGTGGGCCAGCTCCAGCACCTTGGGCGCATCGCCCGAATGGGTGGCCTGCTCGCACACGCCCACCACCCCTTTGCCGGGCAGGCTGTCCAGCAGGGCAAAGCGGTCCGCGTCAAAGGCACGGGCGTTATAATGGGCGTGGGTGTCAAAGATGGGGTATTCCATATTACCGGGCACGCTCCTTTTTGGCGGGGGTCTTGTTTACCAGCCAGATGCCGATGCAGACCAGCACCAGCGCCCCCAGATACTGCCACCGGAACAGCGGCTCCCCATTGATGAGGGCGCTGAGCAGGACATTCACCACCGGGTTCACGAACCCGAAGATGGCAATCCGGCTGACGGGGTTGTTTTTCATCAGCAGGGCCCAGACGATGTAGCCCGCGCCGCAGATGAAAGCCAGCGCCAGCAGGTCCAGCACGCTGAGCACAGACCAGTGTTCCAGCCGTCCGCCCAGAACAGCGCCCAGCAGGAACAGGGCCGCACCGCCCACGAACAGGTTCACAAAGCAGACGGCAAAGCTGTCTGCCCGGCGGGTGACGGATTTGTTCCAGGGGCCTGCCAGCGTGAAAAGGACGGTAGCAATGAGCATGTAGGCTACGCCCCGGGCGCTGCCGCCGCCGTGGTTGCCCAACGTGGCGATGAGAACGCCCGCAAAGCCGATGCCGCAGCCCAGCGCCTTGGCCGGGGTCATGCGGTCAGCCCTGCCGTAAAGGAAATGGGCAAAGATGACCCCCAGAAAGCTCTGGGTGCTGTTCAGGATGCCGCCCATAGCGCCGGTCAGCAGCGCGACGGCAGAGTAGTAGAAGATATACTGCGCCGCGGTCTGCCACAGGCCCAGCCCGCAGCAGGAAAGCAGATTTTTGCCCTTTGGCATGGGCAGCGGCCCGCGCCGCAGCGCCGCGCCCCCGGCATACACCAGCAGCGCGCTGAGCATAAAGCGGACACCGGCAAAGCACATGATGGAAGCGGTATCGGTGGCGTCAATAGCAAACAGCCGGTACCCCATTTTGATAAACGGAAACGCCGACCCCCACAGCACATTGCACACCACCGCCATGCCCACCGCAGCCGCCGGGTTGCCAAAAAAGGCATCCAAACGAGAGGGAGAGGAAGATTTTGTCATAATTTTTGGGGGAAGCGGGAGTTAATTAGGAATCAGCAACGCAGATGCCGTGCCGCAGCCGCCGGAGCGGTGCTT
>OGPE01001368.1_pt1 | contig 15926 bp, 17 predicted proteins | sample 1552881 | NCBI WGS metagenome assembly OGPE01 (sample SAMEA2580236, study PRJEB22360) | human gut metagenome | biome: human gut; feature: human-associated habitat; material: faeces | place: Denmark | collected 2008/2010 | reverse complement strand
TGATTATCTTTTGCTTTACACTTTTTTATACCTCTGTTTTTTATCCCCGGAAATTTTTCGAAAGGTCCGGCGGTTTCTCATCGGGAGCTGCCCTATCGCACCCGCAGCGAGCGTCCGATGCGCAGCACGGTGGTCGATTTGATGCCGTTCAGGCGGCAGATGTTCGTCACGGTCGTTCCGTAGCGCCGGGCGATGCCGCCCAGCGTGTCGCCCGAACGGATCTTGTAGTATTTCATGGCCGCTTTCTCGGCGGCTTCCTTCTTGTCCTGCTCCTCGTTGGCGATCTCGTCTTCGAAATCCTGTCCGGCGTTGGAGTAGATGCTGAAGAACGACTTCTTCAAGAGGAAGGTCTCGCGGCTCAACGTTCCGTTCTTGAAGTCGATCAGGCGTTCGGGGTCGAACGACTGTCCGTAGTAGCGGGTCTCGAAGTGGAGATGAGGTCCCGTCGACCGTCCCGTCGAACCTCCCAGACCGATGATCTGCCCCGCCTCGACCCATTGGTCGGGTTCCACCAGACGTTCCGACAGGTGGCCGTAGTAGGTCTCCAGCCCGTTGTCATGGCGGATGATCACCAGGTTGCCGTAACCGCCCCTGTTGTACTGCGAGATGCGTACGCGGCCGCAGAAGGTGGCGTAGACCGGGTCGCCTGTCTTGAGCGGCAGATCCACGCCCTGATGCTGGCGCCGGCGTCGCGGACCGTATTTGCCGCGCGGGTGCACCGAACCCTGATAGGGGCAGTGGTAGCTGGTCAGCGAGTCGACGAGGTCGATCACCACCGATTTGGGCATTTCCGACATGTCGACCTCCTTGTAGGGAAAGAGCGTCGTCGTGTCCCAGTATTTCTCGAAAATCGTGCTGTCTTTGGCCACCTCGCGGTTGAGGACGTATTTCCACGAATTGTTGCTGTACAGGATCACCTGCACGGCGTCGTTTTCCGTGGCGAGGGTGTCGAGCACGGTCAGGCCGTTGGTGTCGAAAATGGACTCGATCTTCGTGGGCCGGAGACGGAGGCGCAGCGCCGCCACGGAATCCGCCGCGGCCTGCTCCGGGTCGACGACCGGATCGGGAGCGGCCGTCTCGCTCTCAGCCGTTTCATCCCGCTGTTCGGCAACGGCGACGAGGTTTTGCAGCGAGTCGATCAGCGCGGGCTCGATCGTCCGATCAGCGCGGCCTGCCGCGACGCCACCAGGCGCAGCGAATCGGCCGCGGCGATTTCGCGGGCCGCCGCCTCTGTCGTCCGCGTGTTTTTGGGCTTGCGGGCCGTCGCGGTGAAGATCATCGAGAGGGCGATAAGGGTGAAAATGTATTTTTTCATAATCTCTTTCTTATTGTTGCTTGATCAGCTCTTCGGCGGCTTCCAGCGCCTTGTAGAATTCCTCGCCGAAACGGCGGACGATCGGTTCCCGGAGGGCTTTGTAGACCGGAATGCCCAGTCTGGCGCCGCACCGGCGGGCCGGGGCGCACACCGACCAGCGGTGGTAGTTGAGCCCCACCGTGCCGTTCGAGAAGCGCATCACGCGGATCGGATAGAGGTGGCACGAAATCGGCTTGCGGAACGGGGTTTTGCCTTCGGCCCACGCTTTTTCGATGGCGCAGAGCGTGACGCCGTTTTCCGTGTAGGTATAGGCGCACTGGGCGTCGTCCACGAGCGGCGTCGTCAGGTCGCCGTCTTCGTCCACAACCATGAATCCCTGCCGTTCGACCGACTCGATGCCTTCCGCCGTCATGTAGGGTTTGTAATTGGGGTATTCGCGTTCGAGTATCTCCACCTCGTCGGCTTCGAGCGGCGCCCCGGCGTTGCCTTCGACGCAGCAGATCCCTTTGCACTGCGCGATGTCGCAGGCGAAACACTCGCGCAGCAGGTCGGCGCTTACGATTTTGTCGTCTATCTCGATCATTTGCGGCAGGTGTCGGCGATGATGATGTCATAGAGTTTTCCGAGCGACATGCCCATTTCGCGGGCCTGTTTGGGAACGATGCTTCCCCTGCTCATGCCGGGAATCGAGTTCAGCTCGATGAAATAGGGCACGCCCGCGGGGGTGACGATGAAGTCTACCCTTACGACGCCCGAACAGCGGCAGGTGCGGTACGCCTCGCGGGTCATGCGGTTCAGCTCGGCCTTCACCTCCGGGGTGATGTCCGCAGGGGTGATTTCGTCGGAAAATCCGGCGGTGTATTTGGCTTCGTAGTCGAAGAAATCCTTCTTCGAAACGATCTCCGTGATCGGGAAAACATACTCCCTGCCGCCGGCGACGAGCATACCGCAGCCCATTTCGCGGCCCGTGACACACTCCTCGATCAGGATTTCGTCGCCCTGGGCGAATGCCGCTTCGATGGCTGCCGGAAGCTCCTCCGGGGCGTGCACTTTCGTCACGCCGAACGACGAGCCGTTGGCGTTGGGCTTCACGAACAGGGGCATTCCCAGTTCCGCGACGATCTGCGCCGGGTCGAACGCTTCGCCGCGGCGCAGGAAGACCTCGCGGGCCAGGTTGACACGCCCTGCGAGCGTGCGTTTGGCGGTGATCTTGTCGAAGGTGATGACCGACGAGGTCATCGAGCACGACGAATAGGGAACGCCCATCATGTCGAGGTAGCCTTGCAGCTTGCCGTCCTCGCCGGGCGTGCCGTGAATGATGATCAGCGCGTAGTCGAACGCTTTGCGCACACCGTCGACGGTGATCGAGAAATCATTCTTGTCCACCTGCCACTGCCGCCCGTCGGGGGCCGTGTGGTGCCAGTCGCGGCCGTGGAGGTCGATGACCGTGATGTCGTATTTCGAGTGGTCGAGGGCCGCCTCGATCTGGGCGGCGCTCTGAAGGGCGATTTCCCGTTCGGGCGAATCGCCGCCCGCCAGGAGGGCTATCTTCAAACGTGTCATTTCAGGGGTTGTATATATCTTTGTATCGGAATTCCAGTATCTCCTGCACCATCCGGGCGAACTCCTTGGCTTCGACGTGCGTGTCGTCGATACGCAGCGCCGCGTTGAAGTCGTTGAGGGCCGGACCCCACTCGCCCATCCGGTAATGGAGTTTTCCGCGCTCGACCAGGAGCGCCGTGTTTCCGGGCTCGGCGGCGATCTGCGCCCCGAGGGCCGCGATGCGCGTCGCGGGACTCCACAGCCCCTTGCGGCGGATGTAGGCGGCGACGCCCTCGTCGAGCATGGCGGCGACGTCCTCGCCCCGCCCGATGCGGTCGCGCACGTCCGTCGAGGCGAAGTCCTGCAACGGGGCGTCCGTCAGCGGCGTGATGCGCCCTTCGAATCCCTCCGCCGGTTCGCCGCGCCGCGGGTAGACGTAAACCGGGTATTCGAGGATTTGTTCGTACTCCTTCCATCCCGCGAGGCGCGCGATCTGGTCGCTGCCCATCAGGATCGAGAACTGCATCCCTGACCCGAAGTTTTCCTTGAGGTAACGCAGGGTATCTATTGTGTATGAGGGTTTCGGCAGCAGAAATTCCACGACCGAAGGTTTGATGCGCTCCGGGTATTTCGAAGCGGCACATGCGATTTCGGCCATTTCGAAACGGTCCATTTCGGGAGCCAGTTCCGCGGCCTGTTTGTAGGGGCTTTGGGGCGAAACGACCAGCACGGCCTCGTCGCAGAGACCCTGCCCGACGACGTATTCCGCCAGCGCGATGTGGCCGCGGTGCACGGGGTTGAACGACCCGAAATAGAGCATGACCCGTTTCATCCTACCGTGCGATGAATTGGTCGAGGATGCTGCACGTGCCGCACACGGCCTCGTCGAGGCAGTCGTTGACCACCACGTGGTCGAACTCGGGGGCTTTCGTCAGTTCGAATTCGGCCTTGGCCACGCGGCGGTCGATCACCTCCGGGGCGTCCGTGCCGCGGCCTTCGAGCCGTCGGCGCAGCTCCTCGACCGAGGGCGGCATGATGAACACCGAGCAGGCGTCGTCGCCGAAGATGCGCTTGAGGTTGATACCGCCGACCACGTCGACGTCGAAGACGATCACATGGCCCTTGGCCCAGATGCGCTCCACCTCCGAGCGCAGCGTGCCGTAGCAGGTTCCCTTGTAGACCTCCTCCCACTCCACGAAGCGGTTTTCGGCCACGGCCTGCATGAACTCCCCGTGCGAGAGGAAGTAGTAGTCCACCCCGTCGCGCTCCTGGCCGCGGGGGGCGCGGCTGGTCGCCGAGATGGAGAATTCGAACTGCGGATAGCGTTCCAGCAGGTGCCGGACGATGGTGGTTTTGCCCGAACCGCTCGGGGCGGAGAATATGATGACTTTGCCCATTTGATGAAATTAAAAATGAAAAATTAGAAATGAAAAATCGTTCTCTTCTCCGGATGATTTTGCCGAATGGAATTTTTAATTTTTCATTCTCAATTTTTAATTGGAATATCCTGTAATCTGCGGATTACAGGATATTCAATACCTGTTCCTTGATCTTCTCCAGCTCGTCCTTCATCTTGACGACGAGGATCTGGATGTTCGGCTCGTTGGCTTTCGAGCCCATCGTGTTGATCTCGCGGCCCATCTCCTGCGCGATGAAGCCCAGCTTGCGGCCCGCGCACTCCTCGGAGGCCGCAACCTCCCGGAAATAGTTGCAGTGATTGGTGAGCCGGACCTTCTCTTCGGTGATGTCGAGTTTCTCGATGTAGAAGATCATCTCCTGTTCCAGGCGGTTGTTATCTACCTCGGTCTGCAACTGCGCCAAACTCTCCCGGATGCGGGCGCGGATGGCTTCCGTGCGGGCTTTTTCGAAAGGAATGACCTCCTGTTTGTACGCTTCGATCCGGTCGATGCGCTTCAAAAGATCGGCGATCAGAATTGCTCCCTCCTGCGTGCGGAACTCGTCCAGATGGGCGAGCGCCTGCTCTACCGCTTCCATTACGGCTTCATGTTCCCGGTCGCCGACAGTTTCCTCCTGCGAGCATACCACGTCCGGCAGGCGCAGGATCGACTGGATGAGAGCATTGTTCTCCGCGCTGCCCGGAGTGCCGATTTCCGGTTGTTCCCGGCAGATTTTCAGCAGTTGGTTATAATATAAGTGGAACAGCTCTTCGTCGATGCAGGCACGCGTCTGCCGGGCGGTCGATTCTACGGATATGTAAAGATCGGCTTTACCGCGCTGGAGAGCTTTCGCCGCCAGAGCCCGGATTTCGTATTCCAGGGGCCGGTAGGCCGAAGGCAGTTTGACGGCGAGGTCCAACTGCTTGGAGTTCAGCGTGCGTATCTCGACCGTTATTTTTTTATCGGGGATTGCGACTTCGGCTTTGCCGAAGCCCGTCATGGATTTTATCATGTCGGTTTCGTCGAAGGTTAAATTCGTGCAAATTTAGTAAAAACAATTTAATTCCGGCCTTGTTGCGCTCCCTTTTCCGGTGCAGGGAAAATTTATCGGGTTTCCTTGGCGGATTGGTGAAATAATTCCTATATTTGTGTGCAATTTTGAAGAATACCTGAAATAATAGCTATAATTTAATCACTGTTAAAGTTTTATGAAAAAGCACAATTTCAACGCAGGACCCTGCGTATTGCCCAGAGAGGCGGTAGAATCTGCCATTGAGGCTATCCGTGATTTCGACAACACAGGCATCGGCCTGCTGGAGATTTCTCACCGTACTCCGGGTTGGGAGCGTATCATGGCCGAAACCGAGCAGTTGTGGCGCGACCTGCTGAACATTCCCGACGACTATGCCGTAATGTTCCTGGGCGGCGGTGCTTCGACTCAGTTCTTCGAGGTTCCGGCGAACCTGCTGAAAAAGAAAGCTGCCTACCTCCAGACCGGTGTTTGGGCGAAGAAGGCTGCTAAGGAGGCTAAGTTCTACGGCGAAGTGGAGATCGTCGCTTCTTCCGAGGATAAGAACTATACCTATATTCCGAAAGGTTACAAAATCCCGACCGATGCGGATTATTTCCACATTACGACCAACAACACCATCTACGGTACGGAGATCCACGAGGATATCGATTCTCCTATCACGCTCGTTGCCGATATGTCGTCGGATATCATGAGCCGTCCGGTCGATGTGAAGAAGTACGGTATGATCTACGGCGGTGCGCAGAAGAACGTAGGTCCTGCCGGCGTGACGTTCGTCATCATCCGCAAGGATCTGATCGGCAGCTCGGAGCGTCCGTTGCAGACGATGGTCAATTACGCTACGCACTATCCCGAAGAGGCTCGCAACCACTCGATGTTCAACACGCCTCCCGTACTCCCGATTTTCGTAATGCACGAAACCCTGAAGTGGGTGAAGGCACAGGGCGGTGTCGAGGCCATGTATAAGATCAACAAGAAGAAGGCCGAGACGCTGTACAACGAGATCGACCGCAACTCGATGTTCGTCGGTACGGCCGTGAAGGAAGACCGTTCCATGATGAACGTCTGCTTCGTGATGGCTCCGGGCCACGAGGATCTGGAGGCTGAATTCATGGCTTTCGCCAAGGAGAAGGGCATGGTCGGCATCAAGGGTCACCGTTCGGTGGGCGGTTTCCGCGCTTCGATCTACAACGCATGTCCGCAGGAGAGCGTGGATGCGCTGGTTGCCTGCATGCAGGAGTTCGAGAAGAACCACAAGAAATAATTAACCGGATTTGATCTATGGCGCAGTTCTTTACTTTTACGCCGAAACGTAAGGAGGACGGCGCCATAGATTTTTATACATTAATGGACGTTTTCGATGAACGGAAAGAGGATGGGACTACCTCCCCTGCCGGGCATGGGGAGCGAAAAATAAAATTCAACGATATGAAAGTTTTAATTGCAACCGAGAAGCCTTTCGCAAAGAAGGCTGTTGATGGAATTAAGAAGATCATTACGGATGCCGGTTACGAAGTAGCCCTTCTGGAGAAATATACGGACAAGGCCCAGCTGCTCGCAGCCGTTGCCGATGCCAACGCCCTGATTATCCGCAGCGATAAAGTGACTGCCGAGGTGATCGAAGCTGCCAAGAATCTCAAGATCGTCGTTCGTGCGGGTGCCGGTTACGACAATGTGGACTTGGCTGCCGCAACGGCTAAAGGTATCGTGGTGATGAATACTCCGGGTCAGAATTCGAACGCCGTGGCTGAACTGGCGCTCGGTATGATGGTCTTCATGGCCCGCAACCAGTTCACACCGGGTACCGGCAGCGAGCTGAAAGGCAAGACGCTGGCGATCCATGCTTACGGCAACGTCGGCAAGCTCGTCGGTCGTAAGGGCAAGGCGCTGGGTATGAATGTGATCGCTTTCGATCCTTTCATCACCGATGCAAAGGTATTCGAGGCTGACGGCGTGAAGAAGGTGGACAGCATCGAGGAGCTTTATGCACAGGCCGACTACCTGTCGCTGCATATTCCCGCTACCGAGCAAACCAAGAAATCAATCGGCCACAAGCTGATGACTTCGATGCCCAAAGGCGCTACCTTGGTGAATACCGCCCGCAAGGAGGTGATCGACGAGGCAGGGGTGATCCAGGCGATGACCGAGCGAGAAGATCTGAAATATATCACCGACATCGCTCCCGAGGCTGCCGCCGAGATGAGTGAGAAATTCGGTAAGCGCTTCTTCGCTACTCCCAAGAAGATGGGTGCTGAAACTGCGGAGGCGAACATCAACGCAGGTTTGGCCGCTGCAAACCAGATCGTCGATTTCTTCAAGACCGGCAATACCCGCTTCCAGGTGAACAAATAATAAAAATATCCCCTTATTTTCAAACGATAAAGAGAGAATATTATGGTAAAAATCAAACCGTTCGCAGGTATCCGTCCTCCGAAGGAGCTGGCTGCCGAGGTTTCGTCGCGTCCTTACGACGTGCTGAACTCGCAGGAGGCCAAGGCTGAGGCTACCGAGCGCTCGCTGCTCCACATCATCAAGCCGGAAATCGACTTCGATCCGATTGCCGACGAGCATGACGAAAAGGTGTATAAGAAAGCGGTCGAGAACTTCAAGAAGTGGCGCGACAACAAGTGGCTGGTGCAGGATGGCGAAGAGCACTATTATATTTATGCCCAGACGATGAATGGCCGTACCCAGTACGGTCTGGCCATGTGCTGCTACTATGAGGACTACTGGTCGGGCAAGATCAAGAAACACGAGCTGACCCGCATCGAGAAAGAGGAGGACCGCATGAAGCACGTCGAGCTTCAGCAGGCCAACCTCGAGCCGGTATTCTTCGCGTATCCCGACAACGACGAGATCAACAAGATCGTTGCCGACTACGTGAAGAACAACAAGGCCGATTACGATTTCACGGCCGCTCCCGAAGGCTTCGGCCACCATTTCTGGGTGATCCGCGACAAGAAGATCAACGACCGTATCACCGAGATTTTCGCAGGTATTCCCGCTCTGTACGTGGCTGACGGACACCATCGTACCGCTGCCGCTGCCCGTGTGGGCAAGAAGCGTCAGGAGAGCAACCCCAACCATACCGGCAACGAGGAATACTGCTATTTCCTGGCCGTTACGTTCCCTGCGAGCCAGCTTCGCATCATCGACTACAACCGCGTGGTGAAAGACCTGAACGGGATGACTACCGAGCAGTTCCTCAAGGCGCTGGAGAAGAATTTCACCGTGGAACCCAAGGGCAAGGAGATCTACCACCCTTCGAAGTTGCACAACTTTTCGCTCTACCTCGACGGTCAGTGGTATAGCCTCACGGCGAAGCCGGGTACGTACGATGACAACGATCCGATCGGAGTGCTGGACGTAACCGTGCTGTCGAACCTGGTACTCGACCAGTTGCTCGACATCAAGGATCTGCGGACGTCGAAACGGATCGATTTCGTCGGCGGTATTCGCGGCCTGGAAGAGTTGAAGAAGCGTGTCGATAGCGGCGAGATGAAGGCGGCTTTCGCACTCTACCCTGTTTCCATGCAGCAGCTCATCGACATTGCCGATACGGGCAACATCATGCCTCCGAAGACCACCTGGTTCGAGCCGAAACTCCGTTCGGGTGTGGTGATCCATACTTTCGAGGAGAAATAGTGTCCCGTAAGGGATTCAAAAGAGAAAGGAGAATCTTGAACAGATTCTCCTTTCTCTTTTGTAATTATATGCTTTCCTGTATTTCACCGGGAGCGTCGCGTCCCTAGTTCTTTAGGGTCAGTTCGGAATTGCAGATGCAACTGCGAGCTACGAATATGCGACCGTCGGATTTGGTGTTGCGACCGTCGAAAATGGTGCGGGCGGTGGAAAGTACCGCCCTCGCAGCAGAGCGCGATCAGCTTTTTTTTGTGTTGTTGGCGATAGCTGCCAATGCACGGAACGTTTCGGCTGCTGCGCGAGTCACCACGACGATTATGAAGCCGTAGATCGGATTGAGGACGATGTAAATGAGCGAACCGCTGCCGAAGAATGCTCCCGTACCCATCATGCGAAGCATGGAGGCGTCGCCATTCAGAAATATTGCGGCGATCAGGGTGAGCAGTGCTCCGCCGATACCGACGAACATACCCGCCCATTCCCCGAAAGTCTGGATGAAGTGCGAGAATACGGGAATGGCGACGAAATCGTCATGCGCTGTCGCAGCTGCATATACTTTTTCGCGGCGGTTCCACCAGATTTGAAAACCGAGCCAGGAAACGAAGGCGATCACGAGCCAGACCAGAATAAACGCGGCGATCATCCGGCCTCCGCCGTACCGAAACAGGTCGTTGTTAATGGCCATTACCAGCAGTACGATGGGTGTCAGCAGGTTGAGGATCGCCAGGATCGCATACAGCCAGCGGAAGGGTTCGCGGAAAAACTTACCGGTGTCGATATACTTGAGTACCGGTTCGAAAAACGAGAAAAATTTGTTGTCTTTCATACGCATTGAAGATTTTAAGGTTAATACTTCACAATAAATTTAGGTATAAATTCCTTGAAAAAGAAATTTTCCGCCCGGTTTGTTTGCTGCGTGGCGGTGTGTTATCTGTCCGAAACAGAATGTTTTTGAATATATTTTAAGCGTTAGGTGAAATTTTATTACGAAATGTTATCTTAAACCGTAAAAAATGCGTACATTTGTAAGCAACTTATAATAAATGGATGTCTTATGGCAAAAATTAAAGGAACAATCCTCGTCGATAAGGAGCGCTGCAAGGGTTGCGGAGTCTGCGTGGCTTCGTGTCCCTGCGATGTGCTGCATTTATCGGCCGAGGTAAACAGCAAAGGTTACCCCGTGGCTCAGATGGCTAATCCGGATGCCTGCACAGGATGTGCGTCCTGCGCGATTATCTGTCCGGACAGTTGCATCACGGTTTATCGTCAAAAATTTGAATAAACTATGGCAGAGAAAGAAGTAAAATTGATGAAAGGCAACGAAGTGATCGCTCATGCTGCGATTCGCTACGGTTGCGACGGCTACTTCGGCTACCCTATCACTCCGCAGTCGGAGGTTATGGAGACGCTTATGGAGGAGAAACCCTGGGAAACGACCGGTATGGTCGTACTGCAGGCCGAGTCGGAGGTTTCGTCCATAAACATGGTTTACGGCGGTGCATCGACCGGTAAGCGGGTGATGACTTCGTCTTCAAGCCCCGGTGTCAGTCTAATGAGCGAGGGTCTGAGCTATCTGGCAGGTGCCGAACTGCCTTGCGTGGTTGTGAACTGTCAGCGCGGCGGCCCGGGTCTGGGTACGATCCAGCCTTCGCAGGGCGACTATTTCCAGGCTTGCAAGGGCGGTGCGCACGGTGACTTCCACTTGATCGTACTTGCTCCGAACTCGGTTCAGGAAATGCACGATTTCGTGGGTCTGGCTTTCGACCTGGCATTCAAATACCGCAACCCGGCGATGATCCTCGCCGACGGTGCGATCGGTCAGATGATGGAGAAAGTCGTGCTGGCTCCGCAGCGTCCCCGCAAAACCGACGCAGAGATCGCCGAAGAGTGCAAGGATTGGGCTACTTGCGGCAAAGGTGCCCGCAAGGATCGCAACATCATCACTTCGCTGGAGTTGAAGTCGGAGGTGATGGAGAAGATCAACCAGCGCTTGCAGGCCAAATACAAGGCGATGGAGGAGAATGAGGTGCGTTACGAGGCTATCGACTGCGACGATGCGGATTACGTGATCGTAGCGTTCGGTTCGTCGGCGCGTATCTGCTCGGCGACGGTGGAGATGGCGCGTGCCGAAGGTATCAAAGTCGGCTTGCTGCGTCCCATCACGCTCTATCCTTTCCCGACCAAAGCGATCGCCGACCTGGCTAAGCGCGGTGTGAAGGGCTTCTTGAGCGCTGAACTCAATGCCGGTCAGATGGTGCAGGACGTGAAACTTGCTGTAAACGGTGCAGCTCCCGTAGAGCACTACGGTCGTCAGGGCGGTATGATGTTCTCACCGGACGAGGTGCTGGTTGCACTCAAAGAAAAACTGATTAATAAAAAGTAAGAATATGGCAGAAGTAGTAGAAATCAAACAGGAGAACCTGGTGTATGCCAAGCCTAAGTTGATCACGGAGAACGTGATGCACTACTGCCCGGGTTGCAGTCACGGTACGATTCATAAATTGGTTGCCGAGGTGATCGATGAGATGGGCATGGAAGGAAAAACGATTGCTGTTTCGCCTGTCGGTTGTTCGGTTTTCGCGTATAATTATATCGATGTGGATTGGATTCAGGCGGCTCACGGCCGTGCTTGTGCCGTAGCTACTGCGGCAAAGCGCCTGCATCCGGACAGTTTGGTCTTCACCTATCAGGGTGACGGCGATATGTCGGCTATCGGTACGGGTGAGACGATTCATGCGGCTGCTCGAGGCGAGAACATCGTAGCGATTTATATTAACAATGCGATTTACGGTATGACCGGCGGTCAGATGGCTCCGACTACCCTGCTGGGTATGAAGACTGCGACGACACCCTACGGCCGTGACCCGCGCCTGAACGGCTACCCCTACAAGATCGCCGAGATGATGGCGCACCTCGACGGTGCCACCTTCATCACGCGCCAGAGCGTGCATACGCCCGCCAACGTGCGCAAGTGCAAGCGTGCGATCCGCAAGGCGTTCGAAAATTCGATGGCCGGCAAGGGCTTTTCGCTCGTGGAGGTCGTTTCGACCTGCAATAGCGGCTGGAAACTCTCGCCCGTGGCCTCGAACGAGTGGCTCGAACAGAACATGCTGCCCTATTATCCGCTGGGCGATATCAAGGACGTAAAATAAGGGATGCTATGAAAGAGACTTTAATTATCGCAGGGTTCGGGGGCCAGGGCGTCCTCTCGATGGGTAAGATACTGGCCTACTCGGGCGTAATGCAGGACTTCGAAGTCACGTGGATGCCCTCGTACGGCCCCGAGATGCGCGGCGGTACGGCCAACGTGACGGTAATCCTTTCGGACAGGAAGATTTCTTCGCCGATCGCCCACGAGTTCGATACGGCCATCATCCTGAACCAGCAGTCGATGGAGAAATTCGAGCCGATGGTCAAGCCGGGCGGCGTGCTGATCTACGACACGAACGGCATCACGCGGCACCCCGTGCGCAAGGACATCGAAGTCTATGCGATCGACGCCACGGCCGAGTGTGCGAAGATGGGTCAGGCCAAACTGTTCAACACGATGATCCTGGGCGGTTACCTCAAGGTGCGCCCCGTGGTCGCGATGGAGAACGTGATGGTGGGGCTGAAAAAGTCGCTTCCCGAGCGCGCGTGGAAAATGCTTCCGGCCAACGAGGAGGCCATCCGCCACGGCGGCGAGATAATCCGCAAGCGGTGATTCAGTGACATATTTTATGAAGAAGGAGGCGCCCCCGTTGCGGGGCGCCTCTCTTTGATATTACAAATCATCCATTGTTTTTCATGTAGATTGTATTCGTTGTTTTTAATCTTGTTTTATGGATTTTTCTTCTTTCGGCTGAAAGTCAATCTGATAGAATTTGAATTCCGGTTTGGTCATGGCTCCGGTCGCAGCGTCTATTCCCCATCCGAGTATGTCCAGCAGATTGATGACCGATACGGCGTTGAAATTTTTATTTATGATGACAGTCTCTGTCGTATAGGATGGAGCCTCGGCTTTCACGACCGTTTCGTCGAATCCGCGTCTGATTTTGGTCGTGTAGGGGAAAGTGACATTGGTGTATTTGCGGCCGTCGATCGTAAGGGTCGCTTTTTCTGCGATGTCGCTGTCGAAGGTCACTTTGGCTTTCGATCCGCAAAAAACGGTGGCGCAGGAGGTCATCAAAAGAGATGAGCACAGGAATATTCCGAAATATTTCATTGTATGGTGAATATGTGCCGTGTCCCTGCGGCTGGGTTGGGTTAGGTACATAAAAAACGTGGGACATAACTTTTATCATCGCATATCGAGGTTCTGGAATACCTTGTGGCAATAATAGAAAGTGAAGCCCACGCCATAGACGTGAGCATCAACTTCACTTCTTTTGCCACAATTTGAAATTTTCCAGATTTCGATATGCAAAGACGCAAAGCTAACGCTTTTTATATGTATGCGCCGGGAATGCCGCGGCGCGGTTGGATCGGGATGGTGTTCGGTTTGTTATCTGACCATAGGCTACGGGTTTAGGGGTTCTTCGCGCAAATATACAAATCTTTCCGGAGGAATGAAATCGGATGCCTTTTTATTTTATTCAGAAGTCCGGAAATGCCGTCCGCCTATCCGAAAAAGCCGTTTGTGTATACGCTTCCGTGTGCGGCGGGAAATCGGCGGATAACGTACCGGCAAATTCCGTATCTTGGAAAATGAATTCCGGCAGGGCATCGACTTTGCATGTCCGGGTATAAACTTTTAAAAACTCCGATTTATGGAAAAGAACGAACAGCAGATGCCGCGGCTCGGCGAGCCGGTTCCGGCATTCGAGGCCATGACCACCAAGGGGAAGATCAGCTTCCCGGACGATTACAAGGGCAAATGGGTGATTCTTTTCAGCCACCCTGCCGATTTCACCCCGATCTGCACCACCGAAATACTCACTTTCGGGGCGCATACCGAGGAGTTCCGGGCGTTGAACTGCGAACTGGTCGGCCTGTCGGTCGACAGCCGCAACAGCCATATCGCATGGCTCAAGACCATCCGCGAGAAGATCGAGTACAAGGGCATGAAGGATGTGAAAGTCGGGTTCCCGATCATCGACGACGTTGCGATGAAAGTGGCGTCGCTCTACGGCATGATCCAGCCCGGCGAGAGCCAGACCGCCGCCGTGCGCGCCGTGTTCTTCGTCGACCCGAAGGGCGTGCTGCGGGCGATGATCTACTATCCGCTGGCTCTGGGCCGCAATTTCGACGAGATCAGGCGGGTTTTGGTGGGCTTGCAGACCATCGATGCCTTCGGCATCGCGCTGCCCGCCGACTGGCGTCCGGGCGACGAGGTGATCGTGCCGATGAAGGGCGACGATCAGGAGAAGGTTCCCGAAGGGGCGAAGTGCTACGACTGGTTTTTCTGCACCAAACCGCTGCCGAAAGAGGAGATCGGACGGAAACTCGGCGAGAAGGTATGACGCCCCTGCATTGCACGACAGAAGAGGCTTCCCGCGGGAAGCCTCTTCTGTCGTGTGCATTCGTATCTCTGCAATCCGGGGACGGTCGGCAAAGGCCGCTCCGCTCTATTCCCGGAAGCGGCATTGCTGTACGTCGCGCCACCCGAGGAGCAGTTCGCGCACCGCGAGCCGTTTTTTGCCCGCTATTTGCAGTTCTCCGAGGGCGATCCATCCGTCGGCGCACGCCACGCGGATAAAGGTTCTTCCGTCGCTCTGGAGCGTGCCGCACGCCTCGCCGTGGACCGCGGCCTCGAACGACGCCGAGAAAATCTTGGCGCTCGACGCTTCGCCGTCGCCCTCGCGGTACATCTCGGTCCATGCCGCCGGATAGGGTGACAGTCCGCGGACGAAATTCACGATCTCGCGGCCCGGTTTTTCCCAGTCGATCCGGCAGTCCTCCTTGAAAATCTTCGGCGCCGGGCGCAGCGTCGCCTCGTCGATGTGCTGCTGCTCCACGGGCCGGATCTCCCCCGCCGCAATGCGGTCGACGGTTTCGGTTACGAGCGAGGTTCCCGTTGTCATCAGACGTTCGTAGAGCGTCCCGACGTTGTCTTCCGGAAGGATCGGAACCCGGATCTGCCCGATGATGCCGCCCTTGTCGATCTCGTGGTTCAGCAGAAACGTGGTGACGCCCGTCTCGGTCTCGCCGTTGATGATCGCCCAGTTGATCGGCGCGGCCCCGCGGTATTGGGGCAGCAGCGAGGCGTGGAGGTTGAAGGTCCCCAGCCGCGGCATGGCCCAGACGACCTCGGGAAGCATGCGGAAGGCGATCACGATGCCCAGGTCGGGCCGCAGCGCCTCGAGGGCCTCGACGAACTCCGGGGCTTTCAGCTTTTCGGGCTGCAATACCGGCAGACCCAGTTCCAGAGCCGCGATCTTAACCTCGCTCCGGTGTATTTTCTGTCCGCGTCCGGCGGGTTTGTCGGGCGAAGTCACCACGCCCACGACGTTGTAGCCGCCCCCGACGAGCGCCCGCAGCGACGGCACGGCGAATTCGGGCGTGCCCATGAATACGATGCGAAGGTCTTTGGCGTCCATGCGTTATCTTTTTTCCAGTCCCAGCGTGTGGTGCATGCGCTCCTGCTTGGTCTCCAGATAGTGTGCGTTGTAGGGGTTCGGGGCGATGACGATGGGCACGATCTCGTCGATGCAAAGCCCGTAGCCCTCCAGCCCGGCCCGTTTGAGCGGGTTGTTGGTCATCAGGCGCATGTGGCGGATGCCCAGCTCGCGGATGATGCTCGCCCCGACGCCGTAGTCGCGTTCGTCGGCCTTGAAGCCCAGTTTGAGGTTGGCGTCCACCGTGTCGAGACCCTCATCCTGCAATTTGTAGGCGTGGATTTTGTTGCACAGCCCGATGCCGCGCCCCTCCTGATTGAGGTAGACGACGGCGCCCCGGCCTTCGCGGTCGATCATCTCCATCGCCTTGTGGAGCTGCTCGCCGCAGTCGCAGCGGTACGAGCCGAAAATGTCGCCCGTGGCGCACGACGAATGCACGCGCACCAGCACCGGTTCGTCTTCGG
>OGPE01001354.1_pt1 | contig 16118 bp, 10 predicted proteins | sample 1552881 | NCBI WGS metagenome assembly OGPE01 (sample SAMEA2580236, study PRJEB22360) | human gut metagenome | biome: human gut; feature: human-associated habitat; material: faeces | place: Denmark | collected 2008/2010 | reverse complement strand
CTATCCGGTTCTGTTTCATAGACAGGAGCTTTCTTCTGTATATTTTCCGCATAGCTCCATTCATATTCCTGATGTTTCAGGAAATTCAGGCAGCTATTTTTTACGCACATTTTGATGTAAGCTAATGCGGTGTTCGATTGAAGATCAAAAGAATCAGTATCCAGTTTATCCCATAATGAGGTGAATACATCCGAAACGATGTCTTCACGTGTTTCTTTATCATCAACAAACCTTTTTGCATACAAACAAAATGGGGCGTAGTACTCCTCATAAAGTTGTTTGAAAGCCCGTTCTTTAGTCTGTTTAGAAAAAGATATTTTCATTATTTTGAGGTTCTGTAGTTTTTCATTTCGTTGCAAATATATAATAAGATAATTATCAAAGCCTAATTTTCGATTCTTTTTTTTGCTTTCAACACTAATGAATAGAAAATAATCAGATGAGGCTGTCCTTTTGTATATAGGTTGATTGTATAATATATAAACAGGATTAAAATATGAAAAACAAGTTTTTTTTATTGGCTATAACCTTTTGTTTGCCAATACATTCTCAAGGAGTTTCCAAGTCTTTTATTCCGATGGCTGAAATACCTGCCGGAAGTTTTTATATGGGAAGTGACGGATTAGGCGAAGATTTTGATGAGGCTCCTATCCATCAGGTAATAATCTCTCGCCCGTTTCGTATGGGAATCACTGAAATAACGAATGCGCAATATGAATCATTCCGTCCGGAACATCGGGCATTACGAGGAAAAAACGGTGTTTCGCTGGAAGATGATGAAGCAGTCGTCAATGTGAGTTATTCCGATGCTGTTGCCTTTTGTGAATGGCTTAGCCGGAAAGAAGGCAAAAACTATCGTTTGCCAACAGAAGCGGAATGGGAATATGCTTGTCGGGCAGGCACATACACACTATTTTCTACAGGAGACGGGTTACCTGCAGTTTATCATCGGAATCAAAAAGTGGTTCGTGACTTTGATCCGGTATCTTTAAAAGTAGCTCAGACTCCTCCTAATACATTCGGGCTTTATGATATGCATGGAAATGTGGAAGAATGGTGCTTGGATTGGTATGCTTCTTATTCCGCAGAAAAGCAGAAAGACCCGGCAGGACCATTGGCAGGAGAGTTTCGGGTCACTAGAGGAGGGAGTCATCACACCCCGGAGAAATACTTGCGAAGTGCCAATCGACTGGCTATGCTCCCGGAAGATAAACATTCCCAAACCGGATTTAGAATTGTGGAAGCAGATACTCGTTTGAATGTATCGGGAACATCTGCCCCTGTCCCGTTCAATCAGGAATCTGTAAAAAATACATCTATAAAATGGAAAAAAGTATCTGCTGTCACACCGATGTTTTTGCCTCCGATACCATTTGTGGTACGTCCGGCATGTGATTCGAATACCCCATTTTATCTGCATAATCATCAGCCTGCAGTTACGTGGTGTGATAATGGAGATTTGCTGGCAATATGGTTTTCTGCAAATGAAGAGAATGGGAGAGGGATGGTAGTACTCGGTTCCCGCTTGCGTGCCGGGCATACTGATTGGGATGTGGCTTCTTTATTCTTTAAAGTTCCGGATCGGAATATGACAGGAAGCGCTTTGCTCAATGACGGGAAAGGAAAATTGTATCATATCAATGGAGTGGAAGCATCGGGTGACTGGCAGAATCTCGCAATGGTACTACGTACCAGTACAGATAACGGTGCTTCATGGAGCACTCCTAAACTGATAGCTCCCGAACATACCAAACGTCATCAGGTAATAGCTGGTACGATTCGCACATGTGAGGGATGGCTGGTTCAAGCCTGTGATGCGGGTCCCGGCAGTCATGACGGGGCAGCTGTTCAAATCAGTAAAGATGGAGGAAAAACATGGTGCGATCCTTGGGATGGCGCTCCTTTGCCGGATTTCAAAGAAGGAGGAACGGGAAGTACAATCGCAGGTATCCATGCGGGAATTGTACAATTAGGAAACGGAAGTTTGATGGCTATGGGGCGTGGTAATAGCATACGGAATAAAGAAGGAAAGCTCCGAATGCCAATGAGCATATCAGATGATATGGGAAAGACCTGGAAATATGTAGCAAGCGAACTCCCTCCTATTGACGGAGGTCAGCGTCTTGTTTTAATGAGACTGAATGAAGGACCTTTGCTATTGGTTTCTTTCACAGACCATCCGCAACGTACGCCTTTGGAAGAACGTGGTCTGGAATTTAAGGATAAAAATGGAAATGTGAAGAAAGGATATGGCATGTATGCGGCTCTTTCCTACGATGAGGGAAAAACATGGCCGGTAAGAAAACTACTGACGGACGGTGAATATCGTTTTTTAAACGGTGGAGCATGGACGGGATATTTCGAAATGGATGAAAATCATGCTGAACCACGTGGCTATCTTGCAGGAACACAAACTCCTGATAATGTGGTTCATATCCTTAGTAGCCGATTGCATTACCGCTTCAATTTGGCATGGCTCGAAAAATAAAATAAAAAAAGTTTGTTTTTGCTGTCCTTTTCCAATTACTTCAGTTGTATTATAAGTGTAATTACAATTAAAAGATAAGATTTTGAAAGAAAATATGGAAAATATGAGTCCGGAATCATTGCTCCGTAAAGCACAAGCATTGGGAGATGATATTAAAGAAATGGAATCCATTGATGTATTGGGTGCCTATTATCAAGCACAAACCAAAATAAAAACTAATAGAAGAAAGAACATGTATAATCAACTGATGCGTTATGCAGCATTTCTGACTATACCTTTATTTCTCTCTTCTCTGGTTTTGGGATATTTATATTTTAGTGGAACAGAAACCGACGAGAAATATGCAGAGGTGGTAACCGCTACCGGTTCTGTCATACGTTATGAACTTCCGGATCATTCTGTAGTATGGTTGAATGCAGGTAGTACATTGCGTTATCCTACCACTTTCAAGAAAGACAACCGGTTGGTAGAACTGAAGGGTGAAGCATATTTCGAAGTGCAGGCAGACAAAGATCGTCCTTTCTATGTAAATACTCCGAATGGCTTGAGCGTATATGTTTATGGTACCAAATTTAATGTAGCTGCCTATGAGGATGATAATTATATAGAAACAGTATTGGAAAAGGGTAAGGTAAATGTGATAACCCCCGATCAGGAAACAATAGTATTGGCTCCTGGAGAACAATTGCTTTACGACAAACAGAGTCAACAGTTGAAAAAAAATAAAGTGGATGTCTATGGAAAGATAGCTTGGAAAGATGGAAAACTAATTTTCAGAAATGCTTCATTAGAAGAAATTCTGAAGCGTCTGGAACGACATTTCAATGTAGAAATTCAGTTTAACAATAGGTCTGGAAAAGAATATAAGTACCGGGCTACTTTCCGGACTGAAACTCTGTCGCAGATATTGGATTATCTGGCCAGGTCTGCCGATTTAAAATGGAAAATTGAAGAACCGCAACAACAGGCAGATGATACATTATCAAAGACTAAAATTAGAGTAGATTTATATTAGAGTAGTAACCCTTAAAATAAAAGCCCATGGAATAACACAAGAGAATAAAAGAAAGGAAGAAAGCTGCTACCAACAGCTGTCTTCCTCCGAATTTTCCAGATTCACGGTACAAGGTCTCGCAAACACTAGCCGGAATCAAACCATAGTTCATTTAGTAATAAACTTTAGTTAGCCACAAATGTATGAAAAAAAATCATTCATTTACAGCATTATGTCCTAAATATGCTTTAAATCTAAAACTTCCTTTAGTTATGAGGATTAGTCTAGCACTACTTTTCGCAGTAGTATTACAACTTTCTGCCGAAGATGGCTATGCCCAGCGAACGCGGGTTGCCATTTCAATGAACAATGTATCTGTAGAACAGGTACTGAATAAAATAGAGGAGACGTCCGACTATGTTTTCCTTTATAATGATAAAACAATTCAGAAGAACCGTATTGTTTCTGTGAGAAACAATTCAGGTAAGATACTGGATATTCTTGATGAGATGTTTAAAGGAACCAACATTACTTATACAGTGGTTGATAAGCAGATTATCTTGTCTACCAATAAATTGAATGTAACAGAGCAAGATCCGACTATTCAGGTAAAAGGTACAGTGAAAGATACAAAAGGAGAACCTTTGATCGGAGTGAATGTGAAAGTAAAAGGGACAACTACCGGTGCTATTACAGATTTCGACGGAAACTTTCAGATTCAAGCTAAAAAGGGAGCGGTATTGGAGATCTCTTATATTGGATATGCTTCTCAAGAGGTGAAGGTTGCAGATAATAAATCGCTTTCCATTGTGATGACGGAAGATACCAAAGTCTTGAATGAGGTTGTTGTAACGGCTTTGGGCATTAAACGCGAAACCAAGTCTTTGACATACAATGTGCAGCAGATTGGCGGCGACGAAGTGGCAAAGGCGAAAGATATGAATGTGATGAGCAGTCTTGCCGGTAAGGTGGCGGGTGTGAATATCAATGCAAGTTCATCCGGTATTGGAGGTGGTGCCCGTGTGGTAATGCGTGGTACGAAGTCTATATCCGGTAATAACAACGCTCTATATGTAGTAGATGGAGTTCCTTTGGCTAATATATCAGGTGAACAACCTGACGATCAGTATACAGGTGCCGGACAATCCGGTGACGGATTGGCTAACTTCAACGCTGATGATATAGAATCAATTTCAGTACTTAGCGGATCGGCCGCCGCTGCACTATACGGTTCGGCTGCTGCCAATGGTGTGGTACTTATCACAACGAAGAAAGGGGCTGTAGATAAAACCAGATTGACTTACAGTAATAATTCAACCTTCTATTCACCATTCCGATTGCCGGAATTCCAGAATACGTATGGTTCGGAAACTGGAGAGTGGTATAGTTGGGCATCTAAATTGTCATCTCCTACCGATTATGAAGTTAAAGATTTTTTCCAGACAGGTTATAATGTAGCAAACACTGTAAGTCTGACTACAGGGACACAAAAAAATCAAACCTATGTATCCGTAGGTGCTGTGAATGCCCGGGGTATCATTCAGAATAATGACTTGGACAGATATAATTTCTCTGTTCGTAACACGACCTCTATGCTGAATGATAAACTGACGATGGATTTAAGTTTTATGTATTCTAATGTAAAGGAACAGAATATGTTGTCGCAAGGAGAGTATGCCAATCCATTGGTTCCCGTTTATTTATTTCCGCGCGGTGATGATTTCTCGAAATATCAGTATTATGAACGATATGATGTAGACCGTAACATAAAAACACAGTTTTGGCCATTGAAAGAAAATGGATTATCCATGCAGAATCCTTACTGGATTACGAACCGGAATATGTATACCAACAAGAAAGACCGTTTTCTGGCAAGCGGTTCACTAAAATATACGATAACAGATTGGTTGAATGTTTCCGGACGCGTGAAACTGGATAAGGAAACTATCAACTCGGAAAAGAAAATGTATGCTTCCACTTTGAATGTGATTGCTGAAAACTCGGATAAAGGAGCATACGTGCAATCGAACAAGAATACCAGTCAGATATATGCGGATGCCATGTTGAATATCAATAAATATTTCTATCACGACACATGGAATCTGACAGCATCTTTAGGTGCCAGTTTATTGGATTTGGATTATAAGGAGCTTAATTTTGGAGGAGGATTACTGACCATTCCTAATCTGTTTACTTCTAACAATGCGAATGTTTCCGGTAAATTAACCTATAAAAATACGAACTATCACGACCGTACCAATTCTTTATTCGGAACATTCTCATTAGGATATAAGGGCATGGTTTATGTAGATGGTTCGTTACGTAATGACTGGATATCTGCTTTGGCAGGAACAAACCATTCTTCCATATTATATCCTTCTATCGGTGCTTCAGCAATTCTGACTAATATGTTTACAATGAAATCTAACATTCTTTCTTATGCAAAGGTCCGCCTTTCATATAGTGAGGTGGGTAATGCACCGGAAAGATTCAGGGCTATCACTACGTACGCAGTGTTGGGAGGATTGAATACCACTTCTTATTTCCCGATAAAAGACCTTAAACCGGAGAGAACTCATTCATGGGAAGGAGGATTTAATTTAGGTCTGTTTGATAATAAACTGACACTGGACGTGACAGCTTATAAGACATATACGGAGAATCAGCTCTTCAGTCCGGAAATTTCTACAACAACCGGATATTCTAAATTATATGTAAATGCAGGTAAAGTAACGAATAAAGGTATTGAGTTAGCTCTTGGCTTTAAACAGAATATAGGGCCTGTAGATTGGAAAACAACTTTACTATGGTCGCTCAACAGAAACCGCATTGACCAATTACTCCCTGAATATACAAATGAAGAGTTGGGAGTGACAGTACATCTGGACGAAATGGATGTTTATTCATTAGGCGGTGCCAAACAACGGCTAACAGTAGGGGGCTCTATGGGAGATGTATATGTGAATACAATGAGAACTGATGAGCATGGACATATCTGGATGAATTCAATGACGGGTACATTGGAAACAGATAAGAATAATTATGTCTATGCTGGTAATACCAATCCGAAATATACTCTTAGCTGGAGAAATGAATTTAATTGGAAAGGAATCAGTCTCGGATTTATGTTGAATGCCCGTGTAGGTGGTATCGGAGTTTCTGCCACTCAAGCTGTAATGGACTATTATGGAGTGTCTAAAACATCGGCAGAAGCGCGGGATAATGGTGGCGTGAAAGTAAACGGTCAGATGATTGATGCCCAGACATGGTATCAGACTATCGGGGCTAATGGTACAGGTTATGTAGGTTCTATGTATGTATATAGTATGACGAATGTTCGTTTGGGAGAATTGACATTGGGATATGATATTCCGATCAATAAATGGTGTAAATGGATTTCTGGATTGAATGTGTCCTTTGTAGGACGTAATTTATGGATGCTGTATTGTAAGGCTCCATTTGACCCGGAATCTACTGCAAGTACAGGTACTTATAACCAGGGTATGGACTATTTCATGCAACCGAGTTTGAGATCGATGGGATTTTCTGCAAAGATTTCTTTCTAATTGGATAACCTTTAAAAAAAATAATGATGAACATACGTAAGTTTTTTAAAGTAAGGAACTACTACTTACTCCTTGGAGTAATCATGATAAATGTAGGTTGTACGAAGAATTTTCTGGAGTACAATACCAATCCTAATGAAGCAACCGATGAGATGACGGATTGGGATAATGTGAGAACTGGTTCTCTTCTTTTACAGATGGAGCAGAACGTACTGGTGGTAGCACAACCGGGACTTAATATCGGTTCGGACAGATATCAGACTGTGGAAGTGATGGGTGGAGATGGTTATGTCGGCTATTTTGGTTTTCCTGCTCCCAGTATCAATTCTGCCGGTCGTTACAATTGGGATAAAAGAAGTTGGTATGGTGATATGTTCACTACCAATTACCTGACGACTATGAATGCCTGGCGTGAAATAAGAAAAGCGATTAACAATGACGAAGATCCCCGGTTTTCTATGGCACAAATTCTGAAAGTAGCGGCAATGCATCGTGTGACAGATACCTATGGCCCTATTCCTTATTTGAATTTTGGAGTTTCAAAAGAAGTGCCTTATGATTCGCAAAAGGATGTTTATTACAGATTCTTTGAAGAATTGGATGGAGCTATCAATAACTTGGATAGTTATGCTGCATCCGGAAGTAAAGTTTTGTCATCATGGGATTGTGTGTTCAACGGTGATGTTACATCTTGGATAAAGTTTGCCAATTCACTTCGTTTGCGTCTTGCATTGCATCTTGCCTATGTGGATGAAACAAAGGCAAAAAGTGAAGCCCAACTGGCTATTGGCAATAGTTATGGATTGATGAATGTGAAGTCTGATTTAGCAGAACTTCAGCATATTACTCCGATAGCGACTTATGAAAGTCCTCTGTATATTCTGAAAGGATGGGATGATATTTGTATGGGAGCGACGCTGGATTCATACATGAATGGTTATCAGGATCCACGACTTTCTGCTTACTTCGAGGCAGGTACGGGTGGAAAATATCGGGGTATAAGAGCCGGAATGTCAAAGGACGTAAGTAAGGATAAATATATAACAGGAATCTTTGCCGAACCACAGGCAACCGCTACTTCCAATGTAGTGTGGATGCGTTCATCTGAATCATATTTCTTGTTGGCGGAATATGCTTTGCGTTGGGGAACGAATGCCGATGCTAAAAAGTATTATGAAGATGGAATAAGAATGTCTTTTGATGAACATGGTGTATCAGGAGCTGACGCGTATCTGACAAGAACTGCGGCGGGTGGATATGTGCCTGCCAATTATGAGGATCCGGTGACATCATCTCATTCCATGGATGCTTTGGGGACTGTTTCTATCGCTTGGGATGAATCGGGAGATTTTAAAACAAATCTGGAACAAATCATTACTCAAAAGTACATTGCTCTTTATCCGGTGGGACAAGAGGCATGGACAGAGTTCCGCCGTACCGGTTACCCGAAAGTATTTCCGGTTGTTGTGAACGAAAGTTCCGGAGGTTCTGTAGACACAAATATACAAATCCGCAGATTACCTTATCCGGAATCGGAATATAATACGAATAGAACAGAGTTGGATAAAGGCATCACACTTTTAGGTGGCGTAGATAACCCGGGTGTCAGATTGTGGTGGGATGTGCCTAATAAATAATTGGTTACTTAAATAATGCAGAATATGAAAAGAAATTATGTATATTTTTTGTTCACCTGTCTCTTGACATTTGTTGTGAGTGGTTGTGATACGGATATTGAACCTGAAGTTATACAGGCAGCTAATACTTATAATGAAGAATATTATCAGAACCTGCGTGAATATAAGAAAACAGATCATGCTATTTGTTTCGGCTGGTATGCCGGTTATACTTCAGAAGCATCTCCTTCGCAGGGGCTTCATTTCACTGGTCTGCCGGATAGTCTGGACATTGTCAGTCTGTGGTCAGGTATTCCTTCCAACAATCCGGCTTATGTAGAAACGAGTTATTATAACGAGCGTTATTTGCCGACTGCTTATGAGGAAATGAATTATATCCGTACAGTAAAGGGGACTCGCGTTGTGATGTGTACGATTTGCCGTATTGGAAGTACGGAGTTTCCTAAAACCGACGCAGGTATCGAGGCTTATGCTTTGCATCTTGCGAGATGTGTGTTGCGTAATGATCTGGATGGTTTGGACTTGGACTACGAACCGGAAGGCGACTGGTTGCAAAATGATAACTTTACAAAGTTTATAAAGGTATTGGGAAATTATTTCGGTCCTCAATCGGGTACAGGCAAATTATTAATTGTTGACTTCTATAATCAGCTGCCTCCTAAGGAAACAGAACCTTATGTCGATTATTTTGTACGACAATGTTACACCACCGGTAGTGCTCAAAGTTTGCAATCTAAATTTGACCAGCTTAGCAGCTGGTGTCCTCCTGAAAAATTCGTTGCTACGGAACAAATGGGATGGTACTGGCAGAATGGTGGAGTCGAATTTACGGAAGCCGATGGAAATAAAGTAGATTCATGGGGCAATCCAATCTATTCTGTAATAGGTATGGCACGCTGGAATCCTACACAAGGACGAAAAGGCGGATTCGGCGGATATTATTTTGAATATGAATACAATACCACTCGTCCTGCTAATCAGGCTATAGGTGATAAAGAGAAAGCCGCTATTCCTTATTATAGCCTTCGACGTGGTATTCAGGAACAAAATCCTGCCGGAAAGCCTGTACAACAGTCTACTAAACAAGAAACGGAAGAAGAAAATGGATGAATTTTAAATTTGTATGCAAGGTATGAAAACATTGAATAATATAAAAAAGATATGGGGAGCTGCTTTGATAGGAATAGCTTCTTTTATGCTGCAGGGATGCCAGGAAGCCGCTCAAAAAGGTGACGGGTTGTTAATGACCGGAACATCTTCGGATAGATTGGTAAAGTTTGCCATTGATGGATTTCCATCTGCGTATGCTGTTTCTGTGACTTCAACTTCTCGCGTTGAATCGGATATTCAGGTGAATCTGGCTGTTGATGCAAGTCTGGTTGATACTTATAATGAGGAAATGGGAACCAATTATTATCCCATTCCGGATAAATCATATACATTTGAAAATCCGGAGGTTACTATTTCAGCAGGACAGGCAATTTCTTCTGCTGCCTCTCTTTCAATTGCCGATGATTCGGAATTTGTTCCGGGACGTGTTTATTTGATACCGGTTACCATAAAAAGTGCGACGGGAGATTTGGATATTATAGAAGCAGGGCGTACTATTTTCCTGAAAGTATCTCGAACATTGCGTTTCCATGCTCCGTATGTAGGACAGGCTTCTATGGCTTATCAATTTTTGCTTCCGGATCCTATTCCTTCTTTGCCTACTTATACATGGGAAGTGAAGATTTACGCCACTAAATTCCGTTCTTCCGGAGCTTCCGGTACTACCCGTGTTTGCTCATTTGGAGGTAGTGAAGCATCTGTAGAAGGGGGAGCGATTGATGATGGAGGCTTTAAATGTGACCAGAATCTGCTTCGTTTTGGAGAAGGTACAGATGAACCCAATCAACTACATGTAACAACTAAGCAGGGCAAAATGTCTTCGAATACTCGCTTTGCTTTAAATACCTGGTATGCTGTTGCCTTGGTAAATGACGGCAGTACGTTGACATTGTATATCAATGGAGAGAAAGATAACTCAATGACAGTTGCTCCGTATGAATATGCGCTTTATGGAGTACAGATCGGTATGCCTTCAAAAGGTTATCAATCTTCACAATTGTTTTATGGTCGTTTGAGTGAGATGCGTCTTTGGACTCGTCCTTTGTCTGCTCGTGAAATTAAAGCAAATGTATGTGGGGTAGATCCTTCTACCAATGGGCTTGTGTCTTATTGGAGAATGAATGAAGGAGAAGGAACTACTTTCTATGATTTATCTCCGTCAAAGCGTGATATCAGTTATAAGAATGGAATCACGATTGACTGGACTTATGATGATACGAATAAATGTCTTGAATAAGGTAATAATAAATGAATAGACTGTATGATAATGAAAAACAATATAAATAGATTAACTCTCCTTTTGCTTGTTTTATTGGGAGGAGTAGGATTCACATCTTGTTCGGATGATGACAATGATTTTATTGAATTGCCGACAATAGAGATGCCACAGTCGGAGGCAGGACCTGTTTCTATTGATTATAGGGAGATACTGGATGCAGGAAGCTATGTTTATGATTATACTATCAAACTGGATAAACCTGCTGCTACTACTTTATTGTGTGACATTGCCGTGGACGAAAGTATGGTAGAGGCTTATAACGCTGCAAATAACACGTCTTATAAGATGATGCCCGCTTTTGTCTATGAGTTGCAAGCTAAAAATGCGATAGTGAAGGCAGGACAGCAAGAATCCAATTCCTTATCAGTTAAGTTTTCATCATTGTTCGGTTTGGTGGAAGGTGAAGAATATTTGCTTCCTATTGTTGCAACAATAGATGAAACGTGTGTAGGACAATTTGTAACGGACACTCGTTCTGTTTCTTATTTTACGATTAGCATTGATGGGGAATTGGATTATATACCGGGATTGAATATGAGTTCTTATTCAACGGATATGTATCGTACGTTAAGTTTCGCAAATGATGAAGTAGTTACGATTGAAGATAATACACATACGTTTGAAATGCTTGTATATCCATATAATTGGCACAGTGGAACTAATTATATAGGTACATGGCGTGGTAAGGATACCAACAATAATAATGAGGTTTTTAGTGGTTGTGAACTACGTGTGACCGGTGCAACGGGAGCGTCTAATATTGGTAATCGTCAATGTGACTTGACATTGGCTAATCAAAATATAATGTTGCCGGCTAATCAATGGGTAAGGTTGACTATTACTTGTGACGGAACAAAAACGGGCCAGAATACTGAGGTTGCTTATCGTTTATATATTAACGGTGAGGAAGTTGCTTCTGCAAAACCTACTAAACGTTGGGGACCATCCTCTTCTCAAAGATTCAAGGTGGGATATACGTTGACTGGTATTCAGTTTGGTAATACAAGTTCAAGTATGTATTTTGATGGTCTGATTTCTGATATTCGTATGTGGAAGAAGTGTCTGACGGCGGAAGAAGTAAAAGCTAACTTGCGTACAATAGCTTCTCCATCTTCGTCGGACTTATATGGCTATTGGAAATTGGATGAAGGAGAAGGAAATACATTGAAGGACAGTTCGGGCAATGGGCGTGATTTAACTTTCCCTGCTTCGGCAAATATCATTTGGAATGCAGAATTCAATGATTTGCCTCAAGATAATTAAAATGTGATTTTATATTGGGAGTTATTGTGTTTTTACGTAACTCCCAATATTAACTTAAAGAAATGATGATGAAACGTTTTATGTCAGCTTTGATCGTTTTACTGTGCTCTATTGTTGGCGTATGTGCTCAACAACAGGGAAAAACTGTATTACGTTTTGATACTACTACTTGGAATTTTGGTAATATTCAGGAAGTAGAAGGCAAAGTGAGTCATACTTTTCATTTTACTAATATACATACTTCTCCTGTTGTGATTGAAGAAGTGATTTCAACTTGTGGGTGTGCCATTCCTGTTTATAGTAAACAACCTGTAAAACCAGGGCATACAGGCACTATTACCGTAACTTTCGATCCTAAAGGGCGAACAAACTTTTTCTCTAAGAGTATAAGGGTTGTTTCTAATTCAGGGCAAAGTGTCAATACTCTTTGGGTAAAAGGCACGATAAATACAATGAATCGTATAGAGGATGAATATCCTTATTCTTTATTATCAGATATTCTGGCAGACCGAATGACTCTATCTTATGATTTGTTACAGCATAATGGGAGGCCAAAACAATTGGAAATTAGAATCTATAACCGATCGGATAAAATAGTCAGGTTGTCATACTCGCTGTTGGATAAGAGTGGATGTTTGTCGATATCTATGCCATCATCTCTTCAAGGTCGATCTTGTGCGACTATAAAAATAACAGCTTCTCCTTTAAAAGGCTTTTACGGTACATTTAAAGATAAGATTATTATTAGTGCCAATTCCGTACACAGTTCTCCTATACAAATCTTTGGTACAGTGATTGATGATATGAGAAAAGTAAGCACGGCAACTGCTCCCCGGATGAAGTGTTCACAATCTTATTTTAATTTTGGGAATATCTCATTAAAAAAGCATATTCAGAGAAAAGTTAAAGTTACTAATGAAGGGGCGAATCCTCTTATTATCCGCAAAATAGAATGTCCAGAATTTGTTTCTACTAATATCCGGGGTGAAAAGGTTTTGAAGCAAAATGAGTGTCTGGAGGTTCTGTTTGAATTAAATGTATCATCTTCAAACCATCTATTGGATGCAAAGGTCAAGTTGATAACAAATGATGCTCATCAGCCTGTACATACAGTTATATTTGAAGGGGAAATGGGTAAGTAGGGTTGAATATCTCTATTTGAAAGATTAGAAGAAATACACTATAAATTAATTGAGTCATTTTACTGTATATAACATTATGATAAAACGATTGTATATTTTGGTGATAGTACAGATGGTATGTACTTTGGGGTTTACTCAATCTCCTCCCTCGTTACCTACTTACAAAGATCCCAGTTTTTCAATAGATGTAAGACTTTCAGACTTACTTTCCCGCATGACTTTAGAAGAAAAGGTCGGTCAGTTACTTTGTCCTTTAGGTTGGGAAATGTATGAAATACATGGTAATGAGGTCTGTCCTTCCGGAAAATTCAAGCAATTGATTAAAGAAAGAAATGCCGGAATGCTTTGGGCGACTTATCGTGCAGACCCGTGGACAAAAAAAACTCTGGCAAATGGACTTAATCCCGAGATGGCAGCAAAAGCAGGGAATGCATTGCAAAAATATGTGATGGAGAATACTCGTTTGGGAATTCCGATGTTTTTAGCAGAAGAAGCCCCTCATGGGCACATGGCAATTGGTGCTACTGTTTTTCCTACGGGTATCGGAATGGCAGCTACCTGGTCACCGGAGTTAGTAAAAGAAGTTGGTCAAGTTATCGCTAAAGAAATTCGTTCCCAAGGTGGGCATATTAGTTACGGTCCCGTACTTGATCTGACCCGTGATCCCCGTTGGTCCCGCGTGGAAGAAACATTTGGGGAAGATCCGGTATTAAGCGGGACTTTAGGGGCGTCTATGGTTGACGGTTTAGGTGGAGGTAATCTATCACAAAAATACGCTACCATAGCTACCTTGAAACATTTTCTGGCATACGCTGTGCCGGAGGGTGGACAGAATGGTAATTATGCTTCAGTGGGTATTCGTGATTTGCATCAGAATTTTCTTCCTCCTTTTCGTAAGGCAATAGATGCAGGGGCATTGTCTGTAATGACTTCATACAATTCGATAGATGGGATACCTTGTACGTCGAACCATTATTTGCTGACTCAACTCTTGCGTAATGAATGGAAGTTTCGCGGCTTTGTAGTTTCCGATTTATATAGTATTGAAGGGATTCACGAAAGCCACTTTGTTGCTCCAACCAAAGAGAATGCAGCCATACAATCTGTAATGGCTGGCGTTGATGTTGACTTGGGTGGGGATGCTTATACCAACCTTTGTCATGCAGTTCAATCCGGACAAATGGATAAGGCTGTGATTGATACGGCTGTCTGCCGGGTGTTACGGATGAAGTTTGAGATGGGCTTGTTTGAGCATCCTTATGTGGATCCGAAAATTGCTGCTAAAACAGTACGCCGTAAAGAACATATCGAACTGGCACGTAAAATCGCACAGTCTTCCATAACACTTCTCAAAAATGAGAATTCAATTCTTCCTTTAAGCAAGATGATAAATAAGGTGGCGGTAATTGGCCCTAATGCTGACAATCGATATAATATGTTAGGGGACTATACAGCTCCGCAGGAAGATAGTAACGTGAAAACTGTTCTTGATGGAATTATAACAAAATTATCTCCTTCTCGTGTGGAATATGTACGAGGCTGTGCTATTCGTGATACTACAGTGAATGAGATAGAACAAGCAATTGAAGCTGCCCGTCGCTCCGAAGTTGTAATTGTGGTTGTGGGTGGTTCCAGTGCCCGTGATTTTAAAACGAGCTATAAAGAAACAGGTGCGGCTGTAGCTGAAGAGGGTAGTGTAAGTGATATGGAGTGTGGAGAAGGATTTGACCGTGCCAGTTTATCCTTACTTGGTAGACAACAAGAACTATTGGAATCTTTGCAAAAGACAGGTAAGCCTTTGATTGTCGTTTATATTGAAGGTCGTCCTTTAGAAAAGAATTGGGCTTCGGAATATGCTGATGCACTACTGACTGCTTACTATCCGGGGCAGGAGGGTGGAAATGCCATAGCGGATGTTCTCTTTGGAGATTATAATCCTTCTGGACGTTTGCCAATCTCCGTTCCGCGTTCTGTAGGTCAGATTCCGGTTTATTATAATCAGAAAGCTCCTCGGAATCATGATTATGTGGAAGTGTCATCTTCTCCGTTATATAGCTTTGGTTATGGGATGAGTTATACCACTTTTGAATATTCTGATTTGCAGGTAGTGCAGAAATCTGCTCGTTGTTTTGAAGTCTCATTTAAAGTAAAGAATACAGGGAAGTATGATGGCGAAGAAGTATCACAACTTTATATGAGAGATGAATATGCATCAGTTGTTCAGCCGATGAAACAGTTGAAACATTTTGAACGTTTCCATTTGAAAAAAGGAGAAGAGAAAAAAGTTACTTTTGTTTTGACAGAGGAGGACTTTTTCTTGGTTAACTATACTTTGAAGAAAGTAGTAGAGTCTGGAAATTTCCATCTTATGATTGGTGCCGCTTCTAATGATATTAGGTTGCAGAATGTTATTTTAGTGGAGTAATTTTTATTAATATCTATATTAAGAGATTTCCTGTTTCGTTTTCTCTTAATAAAAAAGAGAGAATATTCCTTTTGCGGAAATATCCTCTCTTTCTCACCTAAAACCTAAACCTTTTATTTCAATTACTTGCTACTATAAGCAACCAACATCCAAACCAATTTTTCCTGTTCTTTCAGATAATCGCTCATCATCGAAACGGTTACTTCGTCTCCGG
>OGPE01001350.1_pt1 | contig 16156 bp, 8 predicted proteins | sample 1552881 | NCBI WGS metagenome assembly OGPE01 (sample SAMEA2580236, study PRJEB22360) | human gut metagenome | biome: human gut; feature: human-associated habitat; material: faeces | place: Denmark | collected 2008/2010 | reverse complement strand
CAAGCATCAATAACTCATTGTGGGCTTTATTGGTATAAACGATATATTTACCATACGCATTTTTAATCGTAAGTGGATTTCCCGGATTGTTGTAATTATCGTCGGTGGATACATCGAATAATAGAACCGGAGACTCAGAAGAGCAAGGCTTAAAAGTAAATGTCCTGTTTTTGCGAGTCTCCCGGGAAGTCTCGATCAATAAAGCGAAAGCATCGTCATTCCACAGGATGTTGCGGAAACGTTTCTCTGTCTTTGCGACTTCCTGTTTCTCGCTGTTGAACGGATAGCTTATTTGGTAGATAATATCCATGAAATCAGTCTTGTTTTGCTTAGGATCTCCTTTATCTTGCGCTTCCGCCCAGTAAACGGTAGCCGGTTGATCCGATCTCCATCCGAATTGACGGGGATAAGGCGAGGTCGTGTCATATCCCATCGGAATATTGACGGTTGGATTATCCGCTAACGTATAAATGGAATTGCCTTGTAAGTCTATGACCTCGAACTTTTGTGGGAAGTTATATACCGGTACTTGATAGGAATACGGACGATGAACTGTCGCGATAAGTAGCAAAGATTTATCCGGGGATAATGAAAGCGTACTGCCGTAGATTGCCGGTTTTCCGATCTCGTACACAATGCCCTCTTTTATACGTACCAATTGGGAGGTGAAGTAATAGTCGAATAATTGCTCGTCGTACGGATTTTTCAGCAAGTCTTGATAGGTACGAGCGGGCATCACCTTTCCAGTACTTTCTTGAATGATGGGACCGGATGGGACTGTGGGTTTCTCCGGTGCCTTCCCCCTGTTTTCTGGAACCATAAGCGTAATAAACTCATTGTCGCTAATCCATAAGATCTCCGCTCCACTTGTCGCGTTGATTTTACGGGTACTTACTTTCTGAGCTACGGGCTGTTCCGGGGTACAGTTATAAAGATATACGCCATTCGCTTCTTCCACGAATAGAGCTACCTTATTGGATGAAGGAGAGAATGAGGCTTCTGTGATTACTGCGTTGTCAGGAATTCCTTCTATCTTGATTTCTTCTTGAGTAGCGATGTTCATTAAACTGGCACCCGTATATTCGGCTTGCCGGCTCGTATTGAATGTTTCGGGACTGATACGCATTCCCGCTAATTTAAGCTCCGGTTGCGCAAGCTTGGCGATAGATCGGTACGGGGAACGCTCTAACTGGAGTGCCCACTGATTGTTATCACTAATCCGGATTACCGGAGATAGCTTGGCCAAGGCCAGTTCCTCGATAACTGCAGGAGGACGTTGATAATGTGTTTCTTGCGCTATTCCAGGACATATAAGCGCTAAAGAGAGCAGAGCTGAAAATAAATGATTTGTTTTCATAAATAGTGATATAAGAAATCCCCAAAGATAACCTGTTAAAGTATACTTTGGGGATTGTGATTAATGTAAGTTAACGTAAAAAGAGTGTTAATAGTTCTTTTCGATCAAGTCGTTGAAATCTGTTTCCTTTTTTGGAATCTCGAAGATCCAACCATCAGCATTCGGATCCTTGTGCAAGAAACCACAGAAAGTAGCGTCAAAATTAGACCCGGTTCTATCCAATGGCAAACCTAGACGTTTCAAGTCGAACCAACGGAAACCTTCGCCCCAAAGTTCGATACGGCGATGTGTCATGATCTCATCCGCTAGTTTTGCGCCTGTGTTACCCAAATCCTTGTACTCTGGATCACGTTCTTTCAACAAGGCTTGCAAATATTCCTTTGCTTTTGCGTCTTGATTGGAACGAGCGAAAGCCTCGGCTGCAGTCAAGTACATTTCGCTGATACGCATGAAGGCAAAATCACCTACAGCATCAGCTGTAGAGCGTGCCGTGAACTTGCGGTTCTGATAAACACGCTGGTTGTAAGAAGTTGCGGGTACTTCTGCCTTTCCTGTCGGATCCCACCATTGACGGCGAAGATCGGTTGGCGACATTAAGTCGTAAGTACTTTGGCTGATACATTTGATACCTGTGCGGATAGAGCTGGAGTTGAAGTTCCAAGACATATACGCATAGAAAGAGTAGAAATAAACCGTTTGGTCATTCTGTGTCATTGCGGCATACATCGCCTCTTTCGTAGCGGAAGTGATATTAGCGAAACCATTCATCAATTCAGACTGAGACATGATCTTACAGCCATCTTTCTCTGCTTCATTGATAGAATTCACTGCGGCCGTAGCTGCGTCTGCGTATTTCTGTTGAGTCAGAAGAGCACGTGCTTTCAATCCGTAAACCGATGCTAGGCTATAATGATTCTTATCATTTGGCTCATAGTCTGCCAATAAGTTCAACGCTTCGTCTAAGTCCCCGTGAATCTTCGTGTACACCTCTTCTACCGTATTACGTGCCATAGGCTCGATTTCCGGACTCGTACGATAAGGAACTCCCGGTTGAGAGTTGTCCTGTCCGTTACGATATGGTTTCGCATAATATTGTACTAGATTGAAATGACTCCATGCACGAATTGCCAAACACTCGCCCTTGATATGGTTCGCAAGCGCTTTTTCGCTATCTGTGAGTTTTGACTCATCGCTAAAGTTATCATTCAACGCTTTCAAGATGTTGTTTGCATTCAAAATGAACTTATAATAAGTTTCCCACTCACCGGAGTTGTACGAACTTGTTGCGTTCGTTGGATAACTCCAGTTTAAGAAACCTTGATGCCAAGTCTGCGTGTCCCATGTCAAATCATCAGCTAACGCTTCTCGACCGATGATGAAACCGGGCTCACCTCCCAAACCTTGGTTGCCTAAGTCTTGAGATACCATCTTACGATGAATACCGTTCAGTGCAAGATAAAGATTGTCGAGCGAAGTGGATACTGTCGTGAATGAAACGTTCTCGGTTGGGATTGTATCCATATAATCGCTGGAACAGCTTGTGCCGATCAGAGAGCCACTTAGAAGCAGTCCTGCTGCGATGTGTTTGAATAATTGTATATTTTTCATATCTTTTCCTTTGTTTGATGTATTATGAATTTAGAACGATACATTTAAACCGATCGTAAAGTTCTTAGCCGGCATATATTCATTGTAAGATACTCCGGCATAGTTAGCTTGCGGATTCAGACCTTGACGGGCTTTCAACATGAATAAGTTCTCTGCGCTGACATTGACGCGTGCACTCTTGATGTTGATAACGTTTAGGATAGACTTAGGCAAGTTGTAAGCCAAAGTGACAGTACGCAAGTTCAAGTAATTTGCGTTTGTCAACCAACGTGTAGAATAGGATTGTCCGATGCTAGTCGCATGACCTGAGTTATTGTCCAAACGAGGTACATCTGTGATCTGGCCCGGAGTTGTCCATGCGTTATGTAGATCCGGTGACATCGCATAACCGAACTCACCTACATCCATCAATCCTCTATAACTCGAGTCAAGCACCTTACCTCCTAATGAATAAGAGAATACGGTAGAAAGGTCGAATGCCTTATAGCTCAAATTGATATTGAAACCACCATATACTTTCGGAACGGCAGAACCACTGAAATCATATTTCGCATAGCTATAAGAGTTTGTCAATACTTGACCATCTTTCTCTACAAGTGTCTTTTTTACCGCATCTTTAATATTACCATTCGCATCGGTGTTGTTTTCGGCATCAAAGATATACAATCCATCTCCGTTATCAGGATTAACACCCCACCATTGACGTAACCAGAACTCATAGATTGAATGTCCCTCCATCAATTTCTTAGAGTCTTTGATGATACCATCTTTCCGGTTGGCATCAGGCAGACGAGTCACCTTATTATTGATGAATGTAGCGTTTGCGCCGACTGATAATTTCCAATCTTTTGATTTTAATACTTGGTAGTTTAAGTCGATTTCCACCCCTTGGTTACGAACTTTACCAATGTTTTGTACGATCTTTTCGACACCACTGGATAACGGTTGGCTAACATTGAATAACAAGTCTCTGGAGGCCTTACGGAAGAACTCGACCGTACCATTTAAGCGACCGAACAATCCGAATTCTAAAGCGACATCGGTAGAAACCTGTGTCTCCCATTTCAAATTATTGTTTGCCATAGTCGGGAAGTAGAGACCTGCTTCCGAACCGTTGTTGATACCCAAATTATACAAGGTTTGATAAGGATAGTAATCCTGTTGTGTGTCATCATCTGTATAATAGATGGCATCGTTTCCGGTTTCACCGTAGGATGCCCTCAGTTTCAAATTGTCCACCCAAGTCAAGTTTTCCATGAAATCTTCTTGGCTGATACGCCAAGATGCTCCGAATGACCAGAAGTTACCCCAACGGTTATCCTTGCTAAAGCGAGAGGAACCGTCACGACGATACGAGGCTGTTACATAATATTTATCATCGAAATCATAGTTCAAACGAGCGAAGTATCCTTCTTTCTTATATTCGCGTGTGTAAGACTCCATTGAGCTTACGTTTACGAAGTTACCATACTCGTATGTTCCGGAAACGATCTCGTTGGTCTTCATTCCATAGTTATGTTGGAAGCGGTAGCTATAGTTCTCATGACCTAACAAAGCTTCGATGTTATGTTTACCAAAAGTCTTTGTGTAATTGATCAATTGGTTGAAAGTCTGGGTCAAGTAGTTTCTATTTCGGATGTTCAAACGTCCCGGTCCTGCGGTTCCGTCACCTACCTCTGGGTTCTCATATACTCTACGGCGTTCATCCTTATTGTCAAATGCGTAGTTCACTGTTAAGTTCAATCCTTCGATCGGAGTGATCGTTACATAAGTACGGGCACTAGAGTTTGTGGTAGACATCAAGCGATCGTTCCACAGGGCCTCAGCGATACCGTCGCGTCCATTGCTGGAGATACGGGCTCCTTCATAATCATAGGTATATAAAGCCGGATCAGTAACTACGTTTCCTTCTTTATCCAAATAAGCCCCTGTCTCAATATCATGCTTATGTACCGGATAGATCGGTGCCATAGAACGAATGAAACGAGATAAGTTACCATAACCAGCGGAGTTGCTAGAAGTAGAAGTAGAATAATTGGAATTTGTGCGACTTAAACCTAAATTCAATCCACTCTTGAACCATTTCACCGGATAGATATTATAGTTCAAGCGTGCGTTGTAACGCTCAAAGTCTGTCTTAATCATATATCCCTTATCATTCAGATAGCCTATGGAAGCATATGTGTCGCTCTTTTCTGTTTTTGTATTGTAGCTTACATTATATTCTTGGCGATGTCCGGTACGGTAAGCGGCATCTTCCCAATCAAGGTCCTCACCCCATTTTAAAGCCGAGGCTGATGGATTCAATAAACCGTCTGTGCCCACGATTGCGTCATTGGCGATTCCTACGAAAGGATTATATTTTAATTTGTTGATAATATCTTTAGAAGCATTAGCGGCAGCGTCGGCAGCACTTTGTCCGAGTGACATATTTGCGTTTCTCAACATTTGCCATTGCAAAGGATAATAATCGTATACACCTACTTTTGCGTAATCGTTATAAGCTCTGCTAGACCAACCTTGTGAGATACTCAAGGTAACACCTGCGCCACTGCTGGTAGAACCTTTCTTGGTCGTGATCAAAACCACACCGTTACCTGCGCTAGATCCATACAAAGATGTAGAAGCGGCATCTTTTAAAATTGTCATTGATTCGATATCAGATGGGCTGATAGAAGAGATATCACCACTGAAGATGGCGCCATCCACTACATATAAAGGAGCATTATCCGCGTTTACAGAACCAAAACCACGGATCGTTACCTTAGCAGCTTCTCCCGGTTGTCCGATAGAGGAAGTCATTTGTACTCCGGAAGTGTTTCCTTCTAATGCGGAGAGGGCGTTACTCAATGGACGTTTGTCCATCAAAGCGGCACCCACCGTGGATGCGGAACCTGTAAAAGAACTTTTCTTTGCGGTACCATAAGCTACGACAACAACTTCATCTATAGCTTGAGAATCTGAAGAAAGAACAATTCTCATGTTTTGCTGAGCTGTAGTTTCTTGAGTCCGTAAACCTACATAAGAAATAATTAGCTTAGCATCTTTCTGAGTTTCTAACTCAAATTTACCATCTAAATCGGTAATGGTTCCAATAGTGGTTCCTTTTACTACGATGGATGCACCTATAACAGGCTCCCCATCATCTTCATTAATCACTACACCGGTCACCTTCATTTGCTGGGCGACCATACACTGCACTCCCAGAAAGAATGAGAGTAGTACAAGCGTTAATTTGTGCTTCATAGAATGAATTTGTTTGTTAATTAGACACACATTATTTTTTCGAGAGACCATAGTCTGCACAGAACTACAGTTAAAATACTTATCAAAAAATGTACATACCAAGACTCTAGAAATTCACAGCCGCAAATATACTAATTTTTATTATAAAAAAGCAAACTGTTATAAAACATTCTAAAACTAATATAATATTGATTGATATTACCAAATTCAATTTAGTTCTACTGGGGGAGTTCTTGCATTATGATAGCTGGCAGGGGAGTTTTTGGTCTTGGTTATCTGTCTGTTAATTATGCTTTTAAACATAGTTCTGTGCAGACTAAATGCATTAATGAATGCTGAAAGGGAAGATGTCCATAAAGACCATCTTCCCTTAAACTTTGTGTGTATAATGAAAAAAATGAAGTGTTAATTAACGTTTATAAACGGATCGGATTGCCATTATAGAAATCTAGAATCTTCGTACGGAAGATAAAATCATATTTGGCCTGTGCCTGTTCCGCTAGACTTTGTGCGTATTTTGTTTTAGCCTCATTAAATTCAAAGACAGTGCTTTTACCTGCGTTGTAACGCTCTTGGGCATAATTGAACGCTTCCTTGCTCGCCGTGACGGATTTGTCGGAAGCCGTATATTTCTCTTGGGAAGCCGTTGCGTTGTAGTACGCTTGCTGGATTTCCTTGTATAATGTTTTCTTTGTATTTTCCATCAGCAATTCCCGGTTGATAATGTTGATCCTTGCGGTACGAACGCTATTGCGTACTTGGAAGCGGTTGAAAAGTGGAATGCTCAATGAGAATCCGACGATCTTTTGCCCATTCTGCTTAAACTGCTCGCTAAAGGAACGAGTATCGGCAAATTCACCTCCGGAAGTAGAATGATAATATCCATTGCTGTAACTAGCCCCGAAATTTAACTTGGGGTAATAGCCCGCTTGCGCGACACGCAACATTTTCTTTTGGCTCTCTAGCAAATACTGTTGTTCCTTGATCTGAGGCTTGAACGTAACCGCATGGTCGTAAATGTTTTCCGGAGGTAGGATACTGCTCATATTATCAGCCACCGCATCTTCAATTACAGGAGTCTGTATATCGAAATTCCGGTCGCTTCGCTCTAGTTCCAGACTTTGCGCCAGATCCAATAAAGCGAGGTTCACATTGTTTTGCGACTCGGTAAGCGTGACCTCATCTTTCGCTAATTGGGCCTTGATATCATACAGTTGGGAAAGAGGCACCTTTCCGGCGTTCACCATGGCCTCCGTTTTATTCACCTGCTCCTTGTCCAGTTCCACTTGCAGTCGCGCTATTTTCAGCAGCTCTTTATTATAAAGTACTTGCAGGTAGTAGGAAGCTATATTGATGGATAGGTCTTCTCTCGCCTTATTCAAGTTCTCGATAGACGCTTTTAGATCAAGTTTGCGGGCGGCGATATCGTTCGGTATTTTTAACCCGTCAAATAAAGGCATGTCCAGATTGATCCCCAATGTGGAATTGGCGGCGTTCTGGTCCACGATCACCCCGGATTTAGACGTGGAGCGTCCGAACTGGAAGCTCTGTCCAAGACTGCCATTTAGGGCCGGGAGCCAACTGTATTTGCTGGTATGTAAGTCTACCTTTCGGCTTTCCTGTTCCTGCTCCTTTTGCTTTAAGTCGATATTATGCTCGATGGCATATTGGATGCACTCCTCCAGACTCCATTGCTTCACCGCATCCTGAGCGAAAACATAGTTTCCGGACAGGAGGGAAGCGATTGCCAGTATATATAAGTTTCTTCTCATCATACAATCTTTCTTTTATTTCTTATTCGGGTCAATAGCTGCGCCCCGGACTTTATCGGTCGCGGCCAGTCCTTCTTGAATCTCTATCTTGATACCGTCGGACAGACCTACCTTTACCGGATGCTTCTCGAAGACTTGCTCCGGTTGCTCTTGTTTAACTAACTGAACGAATGCGGAATCCCCTTGGAACTCAACCGTACTTTCCGGGATCGTAAGCACGTCTTCCGCACGTTTTAGCACGATCTCGGCGTTGGCGCTATATCCCGCACGGATGAAAGCATCTTCGGGGATTGTTACGGCCGCCTTGATCTCAAATTGAATGGCTCCATTCTTGTCTACTCCCTTGGGCGATACATATTCCAGCAAAGCGTCGAATGAACGGCTTTCCATGGCGCCGACGGTCAATTTGATCGGCATTCCCTCGTGGATGCGTCCGATCTCGGTCTCGTCTACGTTTCCTTTGAAGATCATGTCGTTCATATTGGCTACGGTAGCGATCGTCGTGCCATCATTGAAATTATTCGCTTGAATAACTGAGTTACCTACTTTGACGGGGATGTCCAAGATCATACCGGTAATAGTACTACGGATTTGGGTCGTACTGGCCACGCTGGAGTTCTTGGCTATACCGTCGCGGATGATCTCCAAGGCACTTTGTGCGTTATCCTTTTCCTCCACGGCTTTCAGGTAGTTCGCTTTGGAAAGATCGAAATCTTCTTGGGCGATAACACCTTGCTTAAATAATTGCGTATCCCGCTTATAAGTTTCTTCCACTTGCTTCAAAGAGATATTGGCGAGGTTCACGCGCGATTCGGCGCTGTTGAGCTGTACCATCTCGGGGATTACCTTGATAATGGCGATAATCTCTCCCGCTTGGACCATCTGCCCCGCTTCTTTCTTCAGCCCGGAGATGATACCGGAAATCTGCGGCTTGATCTCCACCTCGAAACGAGGCTCTACGTTTCCGGTAGCGACCGTCTTGGTTTCCACATCCCCTTTTTCAGGGGTTACGATCTCATAAACGGTGATGACCGGTTGCGCTTTCTTCCATAAGAAATAGAATGTACCGATTACCGCTGCTCCCACAAGTACTAATAAGATGATACGCAGGATCTTTTTTACAATGCGATTCTTCATGATTATATAGTTTTATTAATTGACAATTGTTGTTTATTCTTCTCGTATGGCATCTATCGCCTTGATCTGCATAGCTCGCCATGCGGGGATCAGCCCGGCCAGCAGACCGCTGAATAATAAGATCACCGTGGCCGCTACCGCGATCTGGATGCTTACCTCCGGATGCTCCATCATGGTTCCGTTGGAAGCCGGCTGGGCACTCATGATCTTATCTACCAGATCGAGCAGGAATACCCCGGCGCTTAACCCCAACAAACCCGCTAAGGCTGTAAGTAGCAGACTCTCGCTCATGATCTGCGAGATGATGTTCCAAGGTTTCGCTCCCAAGGCCCTGCGTACGCCGATTTCCCGGGTACGCTCCTTGACCGTTACCATCATGATATTACTTACACCGATAATACCCGCCAATAACGTACCCATACCCACGAGCCAGATCAAGATATCGATACCGATAAATAGCATATTGAAGGTCTCGAACTGAGCCGCCAAGTTGATCACCGTCACGGCCTGCGGGTCGGTAGGAGAGATCTGGTTCTGGCTCTTTACGATATCCTTGATCTGCGTGATCACCGGATCGATCTTATAGCCGGGTTTGGCGCTCACGCACAAGAAGTGAATGATATCCCCTTGGTTCAGCGTCTGTTGCATGGTACTGAAAGGGAGGAATACGCTTTCCTCGGCTCGTCCGCCGATATTGACGCTAGAGGCTCGTTGCTTCGTGACGCCTACCACTTGGTAGTAAATCCCGTTTACCCGGATATATTTCCCGCAGGGATCACTTCCCTTGAACAATACCTCGTTCACCTTGGCGCCGATCAAGCAAACCTTACGTTTCTCGATCTCGTCGATCTCGTTTAGTAACCGTCCGTAATAAAGCTGCTGGGTCTCGATCTTGAAATAATCAGGCTGCACGCCTTTTACGTTATAAGTACCGCTTAATTGGCCGAAAACGATATTCTTGTCCGAGCGATTTCCCCAGATGATGGGGGAGACGGTCTCGATGTCCTTCACCTGTTTCCGGATGCTCTCCACGTCCCGGTTTCGCATGTCCCATTGACGCCCCTTGTTAAAGCCTTTATATGATTCGCTGGTCCGGTCGGAGAAAAAGAAGGCGGAGTTCGTGGCGAATCCGTTGATATTCGAGAACATGGCGTTCTTCATCCCGTTTCCGGCTCCCAATAGAATCACCAACATCAAGATTCCCCAGAATACGCCGAAGCAGGTCAACAAGCTGCGTGTCTTGTTTCGGGTGATCGTCACCCATATCTCTACCCATCTGTCTATGTCAAACATGGTTCTTTTCTTTTTTATGATTATTCTGTTCTCATGGCTTCGATAGCCGTGACTTTCACCGCCTTGCGTGCCGGGAAATAACCCGCCAATACACCGGCCGCGATGATCAAGACCGTAGCGGAGCTAGCTATCGCCAGATTGACGGTCGGGTTACGGAAGACCGTCGTGTCTTCTCCGATATTCCCACCGGACTGGGCTCCGGCTTGGGCCATTTCCATCGCGTGATTGATTAGCTCCGTGAGCCCGATCCCCATGATCATCCCGACATAGCCGAAGACGGCTGTTACGAGGATGGACTCGGCGATTACTAATGCCAAGATCGAGCCGGGTTTAGCTCCCAATGCCTTGCGTATGCCGAACTCCCGGGTCCGTTCCCGTACGGTGATCAGCATGATGTTGCTAACTCCCACGATTCCCGCCATCAACGTTCCGATACCGATAATCCAGATAAACAAGGTAATCCCGTTCATTATATTATTCCACATCAAGAACTCATTCGCCATGTTCCACATACCGATAGCGTTCTTGTCTGTCGGGTCGAATTGGTGGCGGCGTGCCATCCATTCCCGGAAACTTTCCTCGAAAGCCTCATTCTCCTCTTCGGTAGTCACCCCTTTCAAGGTAAACGTTAGCGATCCGAAGCCGTATCCTTTATTATATAGCAATTGGGCTACGGAGAATGGGATGTAAGCGGGAGCGTTATTGCTTTTGTCATCATCGTTGTACACGCCGACTACTTGATACATCATATTCCCGCATTTCACGTATTTACCCAGCGGCTTCTCGTCACGAAACAAGACCTCCGCCATACGGGGACTGATCACGATTACTTTTCTTCGGTCCCTCATGTCCTGCTCATTGATGAAGCGGCCGTTATGCGTCTCTACATTCACGTAATTGATCGGGGCATGATCCGGATATACGCCATTGGTTTGTCCCGTCACATATTCCTCGTTGTAAGTGATCGTGTCATTGTGGGAGATCGTAGCCGAGCAAAGATCCACCTCCTTGAAGTCTCTCTTCAAGGCGCCTAGGTCCTCTTCCTTGAAACTGATGCTGCGGTTGGATTGCATACCTTTCCAAGGCTTGGTGGTATAGCGTGTCCATACCTCGACCCGGTTGGTAGACATATTCCTGAAGTTGTACATGATGCCATTGCGCAACCCGTTTCCCGCCCCCAGTAACACGATCAACATGAAAATACCCCATGAGACCGAGAAGCCGGTCAAGAAGGTACGGAGCTTATTCTTTTTGATGGTGCTCCATATTTCCCTGAAATTATCAAAGTCAAACATGATTCTCTTCTTTTTTCGATACGTTCAATCAACCCGTCCTTTACCCGGATAATCCGGTCTGTAGCCTCCGCTACGGAGGGTTCGTGGGTAACGATCACCATGGTCATCCCTTCTAGGTTTACCTTGCGTAGTAGTTCCATTACCTCCACGGTCGTTTTGCTATCCAACGCTCCGGTCGGCTCGTCGGCCAATATGACTTGGGGTTTCGCTATCAAGGCCCGGGCGATCGCTACCCGTTGCTTCTGTCCACCGGACATCTCATTCGGCATATGCTCCGCCCAATCTTTCAATCCCACCATGTCCAAGTATTCCAGCGCCATGGCATTCCTCTTTTTCCGGCTGACCCCTTGATAATAGAGTGGGAGGGCAACGTTCTCCATGGCGTTCTTGAATGAGATTAAGTTAAAAGATTGAAAAATGAAGCCGATCATTCGGTTCCGGAGCTCGGCGGCACGACTTTCGCTGAGATTCTGAATCAACTGCCCGTTTAATTGATAGGTGCCCGTGTCGTACGTATCTAATATCCCTAAGATATTCAATAAGGTTGACTTACCGGAACCGGACGCTCCCATGATAGATACCATCTCTCCCTTCTCTATATCTAGGTTGATACCTTTCAAAACGTGCAGGGGGGCTCCGTTGAAGTACGTTTTGTTTATTCCTCTCAGTTGAATCATCATATTATGTAGTTACTTTATATATTAGACGTACAGTTTGCTAAATAAGTTACACTGTTGGTGAACACTTTTATCATTTGGTCACAAATATATGCTTTACTAAGATACCTTGTATCGCAAGGTACTTATAATTATGTAATATTAACAAAAGGTTTTGATCGAAAAGGTTTAGCTCTACCATCTATATCTATTAACTTGTACGTGCGGTAACTTTACGTGCCGGTACTATATGTATACATCTTCTACCATCCGTTGGACGATCATGCACCAATTGGTAGACGATCATCCAACAGTTGGTGCATGATCGTCCAACAACTGATAGATAATGAATCTCTCTGCTTCTTCCACTTAATAGATAAAGAAAAAAGCCCTAGGCTATCTTTATCTAAACCCTTACCTTTGCGGCGAAATTCAAATAGCAGAAAGATTTATGGTAACAATTGGTACGCCCAAATCGGCTACGGCAACTAAAGTCGTGCTTTGTGGCTCGGGCGAATTGGGGAAAGAGTTTGTAATAGAGTTGCAGCGTTATGGCGTGGAGGTAATCGCCTTGGATAAGTATCCGGACGCTCCGGCCATGCAGGTGGCGCATCGTTCCTATGTGGTCTCCATGCTGGATGGCGATGCCTTGCGGGAGATCATCGAGAAAGAGAAACCGGATTATATCGTGCCGGAGGTGGAAGCGATCGCTACCCGTACCTTGATGGAACTGGAGGAAGAGGGATACCATGTGATTCCTACCGCCCGTGCCACTTGGCTGACGATGAACCGTGAGGGAATCCGCCGCTTGGCGGCCGAGGAGCTGGGCTTGCCTACCTCGCCGTATCGTTTCGCCGAGACCGAGGAGGAATTTAAAGAAGCGGTGAAGGTAATCGGTATGCCTTGCGTGGTGAAGCCGATCATGAGCTCAAGCGGACACGGACAGAGCGTGGTTCGTGAGGAAAAGGATATCGATCGTGCTTGGCAGTACGCCCAAGAAGGAGGACGTGCTGGAGCGGGTAAGGTGATCGTGGAAGGTTTCGTGGATTTCGACTATGAGATTACCCAGCTGACGGTTCGGCATATCGGAGGAACGTCTTTCTTGGAACCCGTAGGACATGTTCAGGTGGACGGTGATTACCGGGAGTCTTGGCAACCGCAAGCCATGAGCCTTGCCGCTAAAGCGAAAGCCCGTGAGATCGCCGGTAAGATCACCGAGGCTTTAGGCGGACGTGGTATTTTCGGCGTGGAATTATTCATTAAAGGAGATGATGTCATATTCAGCGAGGTTTCCCCCCGTCCGCACGATACCGGAATGGTGACGATGATTACACAGGATTTGTCTCAATTCGCTTTGCACGCCCGTGCAGTGCTTGGCTTGCCGATCCCTAATATCGTGTTTCATGGAGCGGGAGCTTCCCGTGCCGTTGTAGTGGAAGGGGACAGTGACCGGTTGTCTTTGGGGAATCTGGATAAGGTTTTGGAACAACCCGATACGCAGATGCGTTTCTTTGGAAAACCGGAAGTTCATGGACATCGCCGTATGGCCGTCTTGCTGGCTCGTGGTTTGGATGTGACGGAGGCAAGGGAGAAGACCGGAGTGATGATGGAGCAGTTAAATGTTAAATTGTGATGCTTCCTAGGATAAATGAACGTTTTGGTGTGTGTTGTGAATAAAATGTGAATATTTACAGACCTATTTTTCTATCAAAATAGTTTATTTTTGTCTCAAGTTTTTAAAGAGACATTTGATAATCTATAAACGCAGATTACATATGTTTGTTTCACTAAAGAGTGAAATCTGATTGCCGAAAGTTTGTACTTATTTTATGAATACAACAAATGGAAATATGGGCGTTGATTTGAAACGCTCTATTTCTATTCTCGGTGAAGATAAAAGAGTGAGCAAACAGATCAATAGCTAAGGGTGGGTAGATTTAACCAAACAGACATCCTTATCTCCTTTCGCCCACCCTAGCTATTGTTCTTATTTTACTTGGATTCCTTTTGTATTTCTCATGGTTTCCATCACGGCATGCGTATCTACTTGGGCCTTTTCTTGTATAAACTCCGGGAGGTTGTAAGTCCACAACAGGTCTTTATAATATTTTACGGGATTTTTTTGCGGCAGGAGGAATGGTTTATGGGCCGTACCTTTATCATCGATATAGGTAAAGAACGGGCGTGTGTATAATCCATCCAACCTGCGACTGCTAAATACCAGCCAACGATTGTTGTGGCTCCATGAATGGTAGCTTTCTCCTTCGGCGCTGTTCGCCTCGCTCAGCGGGTACGTCTTTCCGTCGGATAGGCGGATCATATATAATTCAGCGTCTTTATGCCAAACCCCGAAACCGCCATATTCCTGTAGGGTAAAAGCCAGATATTTACCATCCGGTGAAATGTCCTGCATATAAGTGCTGTGATTACCGTAAGTGAGCCGTTCTGATGTTCCGCTGGCGATGTCATATCTGGCCAGGAAGCTGCGTCCGCGTGTATTGGGGATACGGTCTGCCGGGCTGACAATACGTTTCAACGGACCTTCATCTTTTACACCTTCTTCACGGGGATAGTATATCAGGAAGTCCTCGTTGGGCGACCAACTGAATCCCTGCTCGGGGATACCTCGCAAAAGAACTTCTTCTTTCAGTGTGACAGGATCGAGAGTGATAACGTCATTTCCTTCCGGAGCCACTACTGTATAATACAGTTTATTACTTTTCGGCATCCATCGCATACCATCTCTCAGATTAGTGAGCAGCACTTTTCCTGTTTTCAGTTCGGTCAGTTCACAATAAGTGCGCGAACGTTTCAGCGAATGGTTATCCCAATAACGGGTTAGCAGATATTTTCCGTCCGGTGATACGGAAACAGCTATGGCACGGTTACCGTATACTGTGTTATCGAGTGAGAAACGATGTTTCTGTTCAGGATCGGTGCTGCATGCCACTTCTTTGAATTTGTCATCTTTTACCAGTTCGCATTTCAGTGAAGGTACGGTTTTGTCGTCCGGAGTCGAAAGCAGTTTGATAGCTATTTCATAATCCATTTCGGGTTCGAGGCGTAAAGCGACCTCTTTGGTTGCTGCTTTAGAGATGCTGTCTTCCGAAGCATCCTTTACCATCTTCGATTCACCATTAATGAAAAGCTCCCATCTGACCGGAGAGGTCACTTTCAGTTTACCTTTCATAAAGCGTTCGGCACGCAGTTGGGTTTTGATCAGGTAAAGCAGATTGTCTTTATCAGCTTTCGCGAAGGTGACCAGACCGGCTGTATCGGCAGCTGTCATTTGAGTCGGTGCATTGGCAAGGTCGAGTACTACCGGTGTTTGTAGCAATGCTTTGGCTGTGTGTTTTTCTCCTTTCGGGTTGATGCTATCGTTCATGATCGGAGTACGCACCGTAATGGCGTTCCTCACCTGATAGCGGGTCAGCTTCTCCTGTGCATGTGTGGCAAGTCCTGTTGTTATCAACAGCGCCATCATCAGTAACTTTTTGTCCATTGTAGTTTTGAGTTTATAATTGGTTATTTCATTTTGTACACCAGTGTACCTCCCTTCACGATATCTTCATGTGAAATGTAGTTTTTAGTATAGGGTTCACCATTCAGTGTGATACTGTCGATATATTTATGTTCTTTCGATAAATTTTCGGCAATGACCGTAAACGTTTTACCATCCGGCAGATGGAGAACAATTTTAGGCATCTGCGGAGCACCGAACACATAATGTCCGCTCACCGGATCGACCGGATAGAATCCCATGGCATTGAACATATACCAAGCCGACATCTG
>OGPE01001344.1_pt1 | contig 16211 bp, 13 predicted proteins | sample 1552881 | NCBI WGS metagenome assembly OGPE01 (sample SAMEA2580236, study PRJEB22360) | human gut metagenome | biome: human gut; feature: human-associated habitat; material: faeces | place: Denmark | collected 2008/2010 | reverse complement strand
GTCTGATCCTCGGAGGATGCAACCGCATTTGCCTTTCCGTAAATGGAAGCCTCTTTCCACGCCTTTTTCGCCCACTGTCCGGTTATGATGTAATCCGCTACGCGGTTTTTCATCAGGTTCATCGGAATCATCGCAAACTGCTGGCTTGCGCCACCCTGTAAAAACAGCACTTTATAGTTATCGGGGATTCCCATCAGCTGACGTAAATCAGCCTCCGCCTCATCGATGATTTTCTGATAGGTACCGGAACGATGGCTCATCTCCATAACTGACATTCCACAGCCTCTGTAATCAAGCATTTCGTCTGCTGCTTCCTGCAGCACTTCTTCCGGCAGGACAGCCGGGCCTGCACTGAAATTGTACACTCTGGACATTTTTACCTCTCATTCCGCCGCCTGTGCGGCACTTGAATTTTCTAAAAAGCCGATCTGCCCGTTCTTATCAAACATATGTTTTCGTGATACGGACATTTGGATTAAAAAAAATGATATCGAATACCGCTCATGCCTGAATAAAAATACGGATACCGACCTTTCGGTCTATTGTACCCGTATTTTTCGCTTTAGTCAACTACTACGTTAATTTATTTGCTTGCAAGGTCATCCCCATCGAAAACCTCGCTGATCGCTGCACCCGCCGGAACCATCGGGAATACCTTATCGTCTTCAGGAATTCTGCAGTCGATGACAACCGGCTTCTGAAGTGCGATTGCCTTTTCAATTGCCGGAGCAACCTCCTCCTTCGCGGTGACGCGGATTGCCGCGCATCCCAATCCTTCTGCTACCTTGCAGTAATCCACTGCATCCTCCAGAACCGTCTGGGAATAGCGTTTTCCATAAAAGAGCGTCTGCCACTGGCGCACCATGCCCAGAACATGATTGTTGATGATGATCTGGATAATCGGAATCTGATATCTGCTGGCTGTTGCAAGCTCAATCAGGTTCATACGGAAGCATCCGTCTCCGCCGATATTAACGCAGATTTTATCCGGGCAGCCTGTTTTCGCGCCGATGCATGCCCCGATACCGTAGCCCATCGTGCCAAGACCGCCAGAGGACAAAAACGTGCGGGGCTTCGTATAATGATAATACTGCGCCGCCCACATCTGATGCTGTCCGACGTCGGTTGTGATAATTGCATTGCCTTTCGTAATGCGGTCTAATTCTTCTATAATATAAGGGCAGCTCAACTGGCTGTCGTCATATTTGAGCGGATACTTTTCTTTTAATTCCAGAATATGCGCCGTCCACTCCGGATGATGCATCTGTTCCATCCGTGCGATCAGCTTTGTCAAAACATCCTTCAGATCTCCGACAATGGACACGTCCGCATGGATATTTTTATTGATCTCAGCAGCATCAATATCGATATGCAGGATCTTTGCATTCTTTGCAAATAAGGATGCGTTGCCGATGACACGGTCAGAAAATCTCGCGCCCAGTGCAACCAAAAGGTCACACTCGCTCACTCCGAGGTTGGAGGTCTTTGTGCCGTGCATACCGATCATACCGGTATAGAGCGGATCGTAACCGTCATATGCCCCTTTTCCCATCAGGGTATCACAGACCGGAGAATCCAGTTTTTTGGCAAAGGCACGCACCTCTTCTGAAGCGCCGGAAAGAATCGCTCCGCCGCCCAGATAAATATAGGGTTTTTTCGCCTTGGAAATCACTTCCAGCGCGGCATCCAGATCTTCCTGCGTGTAATGTCCGGCACGTTCAACCGATTCCGGCTCTTTGGGTGTATATTCACAGCTTGCTGCCGTTACATCTTTGGTAATATCTACCAGTACCGGTCCGGGTCTTCCGGATTTTGCAATGTGAAATGCCTTGCGCAGCGTGTCTGCCAGAATATTGACATCTTTTACAATGTAACCGTGTTTGGTGATCGGCATCGTTACGCCTGCGATATCGACCTCCTGGAAGGAATCTTAGATGCCGGGAATCTTTTCCCAGAAGCGGCAGCGTTACATTACAGGTAATCGCTACCATCGGGACGGAATCCATGTACGCGGTCGCAATGCCGGTAACCAGATTCGTCGCGCCGGGACCACTGGTCGCCATACACACACCGACTTTTCCGGTTGCACGCGCATAGCCATCTGCTGCATGTGCGGCACCCTGTTCATGAGATGTCAGCACATGGAAAATCTCATCGCTATGCTTGTATAACGCATCATATACATTCAAAATGGAGCCGCCCGGATATCCGAATACAACATCCACGCCCTGTTCTTTTAAACACTCTATGACGATTTCAGCACCTGTACGAACCATATCGTCCTCCCCTTTTTATCCTTATTTCTTAATTTCGAGTACAGCGCCTCTGTTTCCGCTGGTTACCATTTCCCGGTAACGTGCCAGATATCCGGTGGTTACCTTCGGCTCTCTGGGCTGCCATTTTGCCCTTCTCTCTGCCAGCACTTCATCAGAAACCTTCATATCCAGACGATTTTCCGGAATATTGATGCTGATAATATCGCCCTCTTCTACCAGCGCGATGGGACCGCCGACAGCAGCCTCCGGGGAAACATGACCAATCGACGCACCTCTGGATGCGCCGGAGAAACGACCGTCCGTAATCAGCGCAACGCTGGAACCAAGACCCATGCCTGCGATTGCAGAAGTCGGATTCAGCATTTCTCTCATGCCGGGGCCGCCTTTGGGTCCCTCGTAACGAATCACAACGACATCGCCGGGAACAATCTTGCCGCCCTTGATCGCAGCAATCGCGTCCTCTTCGCAGTCAAATACCCTTGCAGGGCCTTCATGAACCATCATTTCCGGTACAACAGCGCTTCTCTTTACAACACCGGTATCCGGAGCCAGGTTGCCTTTGAGTACAGCGATACCGCCTGTCTCAGAATAGGGATTTTCAATCGGACGAATCACTTCGGGATTGCGGTTTACACAGGCTTCGATATTTTCGCCGACGGTCTTTCCGGTTACCGTCATCAGGTCTGTCTTTAACAGTCCCTTCTTATTTAATTCATTCATAACTGCGTATACGCCGCCAGCCTCATTTAAGTCTTCAATGTAGGTCGGACCTGCAGGTGCCAGATGACACAGGTTCGGTGTATGGGAAGAAATTTCATTTGCGATTTCCATGTTCAGCTCTACGCCTGCCTCATGCGCGATTGCAGGCAGATGCAGCATGGAGTTTGTAGAACAGCCGAGCGCCATATCGACGGTCAGGGCGTTTAAGAACGCATCCTTTGTCATGATGTCGCGGGGCTTGATATCCTTGCGAACCAGCTCCATAATCTGCATACCGGCATGCTTTGCCAGCTGGATACGTGCAGAATATACTGCCGGAATTGTGCCGTTGCCCTTTAATCCCATGCCCAGCGCCTCTGTCAGACAGTTCATGGAGTTTGCGGTGTACATACCGGAACAGGAACCGCAGGTCGGACATACTTTTTCTTCGTATTCCTGCAGCTCTTCCAGCGACATGGTGCCTGCTGCCACGGAGCCTACTGCTTCAAACATAGAAGATAAGCTTCTCTTTCTGCCGTGCAGATGTCCTGCCAGCATTGGACCGCCGGAAACAAAAATCGTCGGGATATTCAGTCTTGCCGCTGCCATCAAAAGACCGGGCACATTTTTATCACAGTTAGGGATACATACCAGACCATCGAACTGATGTGCCATCGCCATACACTCGGTGCTGTCGCAGATCAGGTCTCTGGTTACGAGGGAATATTTCATGCCGACATGTCCCATCGCGATACCATCGCAGACTGCGATTGCCGGGAATACAACCGGGGTGCCTCCAGCCATCGCAACGCCGAGCTTGACCGCTTCTGTAATTTTATCCAGGTTCATATGTCCGGGCACGATTTCGTTATAGGAGTTTACGATACCGATCAGCGGTCTGTTCTTTTCCTCCTCTGTCATTCCCAGTGCATTCATCAGACTTCTGTGCGGTGCCTGCTGGACGCCTTTTGTTACATTATCACTTCTCATTTGTTCGTTCCTCGCATTCTATTGTCATGAATTAAATTCTCTCTGCAAGCAGATCGCCCATCTTGCTGCATCCAACCAGTGTACAGCCCTCGGACATGATATCTCCGGTGCGGTAGCCCTCTGCCAGAACCTTGCGAACCGCTTCTTCCACTGCTTCTGCCTCTTTATCCAGATCAAAGGTGTAACGCAGCATCATGGCAGCGCTCAGCACAGTTGCAATGGGATTTGCGAGATCTTTGCCCGCGATATCCGGCGCACTGCCGTGACTGGGCTCATATAAGCCGAACTTTGTATCGTTTAAGCTTGCGGAAGACAGCATACCGATCGAGCCGGTCACCATGCTCGCTTCATCCGAAAGAATATCGCCAAACATATTTTCGGTCAGGATCACATCGAACTGCGCCGGATCTTTGACCAACTGCATCGCACAGTTGTCCACGAGCATATGAGACAGCTCCACGTCAGGATAATCCTTTGCCACCTCTTCCACCACGCTTCTCCACAGTCTCGAGGAATCCAGCACGTTTGCCTTGTCCACGCTCGTCACTTTGCCTTTTCTCTTGCGCGCTACATCAAACGCCTTGATCGCGATTCGGCGGATTTCCTCTTCGGTGTAGGTCAGGGTATCGACTGCCTTGCGCACGCCGTTTTCTGTCGTCGTATGGCGCTCGCCAAAATACAGACCGCCGGTCAGCTCTCTCATAATCAGCATGTCAAAGCCTGCCTTGCTGATTTCTTCTTTTAACGGGCACGCGCCTGCAAGCTGCGGATACAAATAAGCCGGTCTTAAATTTGCAAATAAGTTGAGTGCTTTGCGGATCTTCAACAGACCTGCTTCCGGACGCTTTTCCGGAGGGAGCTTGTACCAGGGGGAGGTGTTGGTATCTCCGCCGATCGAACCCATCAGAACCGCATCTGCCGCCTTCGCTGTCGCAATCGCCTCATCTGTCAGCGGTACGCCGTGCACATCAATCGATGCACCGCCCATCAAAATCTCCTTGCGTTCTATTTCATGGCCGAATTTCTTTGCCACCTGATCCAATACTTTATTCGCCTGTGCTACAATTTCCGGTCCGATTCCATCGCCCGGAATACATGCAATCTGTAATTTCATCGAGCTGTTCCTCCAATACTGCGCCCAATTGTAATTGAGCTGTTCTTTCTAAGTTTAACGTAACACTGTATATTTTTCAATACAAACAGGAAAAAAGCCATATCGGTTTGATATGGCTTTTATAACTTAAAGGAATGAATTTCGTGTTTTCCATTCTTTTCTGATATAGGCTTACTGCTTTCGTGCGGCGGTTTTCTCGCCAGGCGTTTTCTCATCATGATACAGCACCCATGAAATCACGAAGCTGACCACAAACGCCACTGCAATCACAAGGGTATATTGCAGCGTATCATCCGTCGTAATCAGATATCCGAACAGTCCGGTTACGCCATAAGCTGTCGCTCCGATGCCTGTCCATCCGGCAATCAGTGCACCGCAGGCTCCGCCGATCATTCCGGCTGCAAAAGGTTTCATGTAACGAATGTTGACGCCGAAAATTGCAGGCTCGGTGATGCCTAAAAATGCGGACAGCGAAGACGGCAGCGCAAGGGCTTTTACCTTGCTGTTTTTCGTTTTTAATGCCAGAGCAAGCGCCGCTGCACCCTGACCGACATTAGCTGCCGTCGCAATTGGCATCCACGTATTTAATCCGCTTTTTGAAATCAGTCCCGCTTCCAGCGCGCTATACATATGATGCACGCCCGCTACAACCGTCGGCGCATAGACCGCGCCGCACAGTGCCGCACCGATTCCGAAAGGAAGCGTAATCAGCCACTGAGCGCCTTCCAGTACACCGTTTTCCACCCAGGAAAAAACAGGTCCAAAAATTGTCAGAGTCAAATACCCCGTTACAAGCACCGTCACAAGCGGTGTCACAAACAGGTCGATAATTTCCGGAACGATCTTGTGCAGTTTCTTTTCCAGCATGCTCATAAACCATACTGCGATCACAACCGGAATGACATGTCCCTGATAGCCCACCGCGTTGACATCATATAGTCCGAACCAGACGGAGAACTTCGGGATTGCTTCGCCGGCTTCCACCGCAGATGCCACGCTCCACGCATTCATCAGGTCGGGGTGGATCATGATCATGCCGATTACAGAACCCAGGAACATATTGCCGCCAAATGCCTTTGCCGCACTGGTGGCGATCAGGATCGGCAGGAATGTAAATGCAGTGTTGGAAAACATGTGGAAAATCTTATAGGTATCCGAATTTGCCATTGCCGGAAACAAGGTACTGAAGCCCTCCAGCAAGCCCATCAGCAAACCGGTTGCCACGATTGCAGGAATGATCGGTACGAAAATATCCCCCAGCACCTTGATCGCTTTCTTGAACGGATTCATCTTCTGTCCGGCTGCCGCTTTGACATCTTCCTTTGTGGCGGTTTCAATGCTGGAAACGGCTACGAATTCCTCATAGACCCGATTGACAATGCCGGTGCCGAAAATGATCTGCAACTGTCCCTGTGCGATAAATACGCCCTTGACGCCTTCAATTTCTTCGATCTCTTCTTTGCGAATGCTCTTTTCGTCTTTGACAACCAATCGCAGACGGGTGGCACAATGGGCACCAGAAATCAGGTTTTCCTTACCGCCGATTTTTTCCAGCACCTGTACTGCTGCTTCATGATAATTCATTAGATCATCTCCTGTCATTTTTTGAAACGAGGAATCGCTGTAAAAAAATCTTTCCCTTTTCTTTCAAGCTGCCGCAGGTTTCCGTTTTGCGGCAGTTCTATTTCTGCAAATGCTGTCGAGAAACATTTCCATGAATCAATGTGAAATCGATTACTTAATGTGATTCTATTATAGCAGAAATAAAAGAAAAAGGAAAGATGTAAAATCACCAAATTTAAGGGATTCTTTTTGTATCAGAACACAGAATATATGGGATCGTTTTCATATATACAGGAAAACTGGTGGAGAGTCCGGCAAAATCCTGCTTCGAACACAGCACCGCACGTTTCCCCTATTATTCCGCCGCACCAGTGCTTTCCCGTTCGTACAGCCGGCACTGCATCTGTGCGGTACGAACAGCATCATTGTCGTTCTGGATCATATCTATGAGAATGGCACCGGCTTCCAGACCGCCTGTCCGGTGGGACAGACTGACAGAAGTCAGGTGGGGCGAATAGATCGCCGACATGCGGTTGTTGCCGACTGCTGCCAGTTTCACCTGTTCCGGAATCTGGATTCCTGCACGCCGCAGCACGTCGATTGCTCCGAATGCAATGGTATCTGTAGCACAGAAAACGCCGTCAAAAGGAATCTGCTTTTCCAGAAATGCCGCCATGGCGTCGCTGCCGTCCTGTGTGGTGAAACCGGCACACTCTGCGATCAGTTCCTCCCGAAAAGCAATATGGTTTTCTTCCAGCGTATCCAGATAACCGCCCCTTCTGGCACGTCCGGCAGCCTTGTCCTTTAAGGTCACACTGAGGTGCACAATATTCTGACAGCCGCAGCGAACCAGACAGTCGGTCGCCAGCTTTGCGGCACCGTAGTCGTCAAAATATACGCAGGAAACATCGGATTCCTGCTGTCCCATTAAAACGATCGGCTTCTTATAGGATTTCATCAGGGCGAGGTGTTTTTTCGTCATCAGCGTTCCGATAAAGATCACGCCGTCTACGTTGTTCAGCCGGAACGTTTTCAGATATTCCATTTCCCGTTCCGTGTTGTTTCCGGTGTTCGCCAGCAACACCTGATAACCGGCGTTGTTGACAACCTCTGTGATGCCGTCCACCATTCGGCTGACGGATTCTGAGCTGATTTTCGGAACAATCACACCGATCAGATTGTTTCTGCCGGTGCGGAGCGTCTGGGCAGAGGAACTGGGCGTATAACCGGTCTGTTCGATCACCGCCTGAATCCGCTTCCGCTTCTGTTCGCTGACATATCCATTATTCAGATAGCGGGACACCGTTGCCGTAGATACTTCCGCCAGCTGTGCGATCATACTGATATTCATTGCAAATCTCACCTTTCGTTCCAACAGTATATCTTCCTATGAGAACGTATACTGCATCTATCATAATTCTCACATTTATTGTAACAGATTACCATAAAAAATGCAAGTAAAATCTGTATTTTCATGATTATTGATAATTACTTCCCCAAAGTTTTGTGTTTTTTGACGATTTCACCGCGTTTGGTTGGGATTGTTGCAAACGTTTCTAAGGCAACACCGCACAAAACCAATGCAATGTTGCCCTAAGCATACGATTCCCACAGCTGTATCCACAGCAAATAGACACACATCAGACAGAAAGGCAGATTTTGCAGCCGGAACTGCCAGCAGACTGTCCCCAGCAGTACGGTCAGCAGAACTGCTATGCCATTCTGGAGCCGCTCGGTCTGTTCCGGCAGGCAGCCGTAGACAGAAAGCACACTGCGGCAAACTGCCCCGCCGTCCAGTCTGGCATAGGGCAGCAGGTTGAACAAGCCCAGTCCCAGATGCAGCATACCGGAAACCGAACCGCGATCTCCCCACAAAAACGCTGTTCCCAACAGCAGATTCACTGCCGGACCTGCAAGAGAAACCAGTATGTCCTGCCAGTATGCCCCGCAGGCAGCAGACGGCACAAACAACGCTCCGGCACCGCACAGTGAAACTGTCTGCACGTGGCGGTGAAACAACAGCAGCATTGCCAGATGTCCCAGTTCATGCAGCAGACACGCCAGAAACAGCAGCAGAAAATACAAGGCTCCGCCGCGGACTGCCACCAGTGCCGCCACGGCAAAGAAGCTGAAGTCCACGGTGAACACCGTCCCACGCCAGTGCCAGCAAATCACTTGGTGATCCACTGCTGCACGGCACGGAGCAGCTGATCCAGCCAGAGCACCGGCGGTGCATCCCGTTTTGCGGCGTACTGTTCCAGCAGCATGATCTGCCACTCCGGTTTCAGCCAGTGCAGCCCAAACACGCAGAGCACCAGCAGCAGACAGAGAATACACTGGGTCAGGGCGATGTCATCGGCATGCTGAGGCTTTCGGGGTGCCGGCGTGTCCGACAGATGTATGGTTTCCAGCAGCGGCACCTCTGCCGGCTGGGTTTCCGGTTCATGGGGCTGCTGTTCCGAATGCTTTTCCATTTCCTCCATCATGATCCTGCTCCTTTTCCTAAGGCAATACCGCACAAAGTCGCCAGACGCTCTTTGTGCGGTATTGCCCTAAACTTGCGGCGATATTGTGCTACTACCATATGAAGCAGGACAGAAAAATAGACCTGTCAGCATGCTTCTGCTCACAGGTCTAAGGCAAAATTACTGTTCTTCCGCCGGCGTTTCTTTCTGGATCCTGAAGATCATGCGAAACAGACTGGACAACAGCTTCGGGCTCTTGACAACAACGATTTTCATATGAAACTCCTTTCAAACATACATGTAATCTGTCACAGGCACACATTCCGTGTCCTCTGTCCCCAGTATATTCACTTTTCCAAAAAAGGTGCAGAAAAGCGTCCGGAAGACTTCTGGCTTCCGAACGCTTTTCCGGCAGCACTGTACAAGGCTGCACTTCATGTATTCCGATTTTCCGCATTTGCGTGTTTTGTTGTCTCCAAACGCAGTGCATGCCGCAGTCCGATATATTTTTCTCTCCGGATATTTTTTTCGCGGCGAAAACGGATCGGTTCTCACTCGTTTTGTTTCTTTCTTTTGTTTTTTCTTTTGTTTTTCTGTTTTTTATTTATGACTGTGACTAATGTGTGTGATGCAGCTGGAATTTTCCCGCCGCCAGCATCACGCTTAACGCTGCCATAGACAGCAAAATACAATTTCCTGCCTGCTCCAATTGCAGGAAAAATAACCCGATCATGACCAGACTTTCCACGCACCAGATCAGACGGGCACGATGCCGGTACACCCGCTGTTCCAGCTCGTCCAGAGGCTTATGCGAAGTTTCCACCGGTGCAAGCAGCCACAACAGTATGCTGGAAATCATATATACCGGAACCGCCGTCCACAGGGGAAGCGGCACAAACCGCAGCAGTGCCAGCACGATCGCGATCATTGCCGCCGAATACCAGTAGCACCGTACCGGCGTTTTCGCGTGAAATCCGCCGGCAAAGCTGCGAAGCGGGATATACGCCGCCGTAAACAAGACACTTTCCCACACCAGACCGAAAACCATGCCGATACAAAGCGTTGTGAGCAGGTTCAGACAGACGGAAAACAGTTGCTTGATCCCATAGCGGCATATGGAGAAACGTTCTTCTGAAATGGTTCCGCGTGCCACAAAAGAACGTGCAATGGTATCTGACAGCTTCGCAAACATCAGAACTTCCGCAGCTTTCTTGCACGCTCCGGCAGTTCGTCCTGATAGGAGAAGTAGATGCAGGTGGAGTTTGCCACCAGCGTGGTCATCATCATTGCTGCTACGGCAAAGGCTGCTGCAAATACACCGTAAACATTCATCATTTTTGCTTTCATTTTGAAACCTTTCCTTTCTGTTGGTGTCATCTTCGACACATTCCGCGGCGTGTGATACGCCATAGTATAAGTGGTCTGAAATGCCTTTGGATACTTCTCCTCCTGCTCCTGCCGGATTCAGAAGCGACTTTCATTCCGGCAGAAAGCATTCCCCCTTTCCCGTTTTTTCGCACCCTTCGGTATTTCAGAAGCGGGTCACAGAACCGAAGAATATCATTCTCCTGCGTTTCCTGTAATCCTTGTGTATCATTATAGCACACTTTTTCTTCACTTTTTAGAAATTGTCAAAAATAGCATTCGAATCGTCAAAAACAGTACGGAAACAGTTGCGGTTTCAAAAAGATACAAAAATAACCAGCTGTTCGCAAAAGAAACAACTGGTTACTTTTACAAATTGCGATTGTTCAAGGCAATACCGCACAAAGATTGTGCGACAGATGCGTCGTCAAATTTTTCGTCAGATGAAACAAAAAGCGGAGTGAATACTTGATGTATTCACGAGCATTTTTGTGAAATATGACGAGAAATTTGCAAGCAGATGGCGTGCAAAGTCGACAGACGCTCTTTGTGCGGTATTGCCTCAAAAAGCATTACTCCGATGCGGAAGCAATGACCTCTGCCACCAGATTTGCCGGCAGCTGTTCATAGCGGGCAAATGCCATGGAGAAGGTTCCCTCGCCCTGTGTCATCTGCCGCAGCTGCAATGCATAATCTGCCATTTCCCGAAGCGGCACTTCTGCCGAAATGAAAGTCATACCCTGATCTTCTACAGAATTCATGCCCAGCACTCTGCCGCGACGCTTGTTCAGGTCGCCCATAATATCGCCGGTGCATTCGTCCGGAACAGTTACGCTCATCAGTCCCACCGGTTCCAGCAGCGTCGGTTCTGCCTGCTTCATGCCTTCTTTATATGCAAGAGAAGCCGCCGTCTTGAACGACATCTCCGAAGAATCCACAGGGTGATAGGAACCGTCCACCAGAATTGCCTTTACGCCGACCACCGGAAAGCCTGCCAGAACACCCTTGGTGTAGGATTCCTGCAAGCCCTTTTCCACTGCGGGGAAGAAATTCCGCGGCACAGCACCGCCGAATACCTTTTCTTCAAAGACCAGTTCTTCCGACGGATACGGTTCGAACTCGATCCAGACATCGCCGTACTGTCCGTGGCCGCCGGACTGCTTCTTGTACTTACCCTGAACTTTGACCTTTTTCCGAATGGTTTCCCGATAGGCGATCTTCGGCACGGAAAGTACCACGTCTACCCCAAAATCAGCTTTCAGCTTGGAAACCACCGCACTCAGGTGCTGCTCGCCCAGTCCGGAGAGGATCATCTCATTGGTTGCCGGATTCTGCTGATAGGACAAGGTCTGGTCTTCCTCCAGAATCTTCTGGATCGCCGCAGCCACCTTTGCCTCATCGCCCCGTGCCGCCGGACGCACTGCCATACTGTAGCACGGTGTCGGGAAGCTGCTGCGGGGCAGGCTGACTACGCGGGAACTGTCACACAGTGTATCACCGGTATTGGCGGAAAGCTTTGTCGCTGCCACCAGATCCCCTGCTTCTGCAACAGCCGTTTCCGTCTGCTTCTTGCCGCAGAGGAAGAACAGTTTGTTCAGTTTTTCTGTGGCTCCGGTTTTGCTGTTCACCAGTTCGGCACCAGCTTTCAGCGTGCCGGAAATCACCCGCATCATAGACAGTTTGCCCACATAGGGGTCTGCCAGTGTCTGGTATACCTGCACGCAGACCGGTTCTTCCGGTGACTGATGCAATACAACTTCTTCGCCATTCTGGTTCAGTGCCGCGATCTCGTCAGAAGCTTCCGGCACCAACAGTTCCATTTCCTTGCACAGCAGATCTACGCCCTCCAGCATCTGAGCCGAAACGCAGGCAACCGGTGTGATCGTGCCGTCACGCATGCCCTTATGAATACCGCCCACCCGTTCTTTCTGGGTAAACTCCTCGCCGGAGAAGAACTTTTCAAACAGTTCCTCGTCAGTTTCCGCAATTGCCTCTGAAAACGCCTGAATCAAGCCGTCTACCCGATAACTCAATTTTTCGGAAACCTCGGAAGTCGGCATGGGGATCTCCTGAGCCTTGCCGTCCTTGTCGTAGCGATAGGCTTTCATTTCGATCAGGTTGATGTAGGAATCCACCTTCCGGTCTGCGATGACCGGTACTACTACCGGACAAACCGACGGCCCGAAAGCGGATTTCAGTTCTGTCAGTACATTATAAAAGTTGGCGTTTTCATCGTCCAGCTTTGTGACCACAAACATTCGCGGCTTGCCCTCTGCTGCACGGTATGCCTTTTTCGTGCCCACCCGAACGCCGGATTTTCCGGATACGGTAATCATTACGCAGTCCGCCGCAGAGATGCCCTGCACCATGCCGCCGGCAAAATCAAACATGCCCGGTGTGTCCAGCAGGTTGATCTTCTGACCGTCCAGCATGATGCTGCCGGTGGCGGTGTACACGGAAGAATGCCGCTTGATCTCCTCCGGTGCAGCATCAGAAACTGTAGTGCCCGCTGCAACGCTGCCCATGCGTTCCACGCAGCCACCCTGATACAAAAGGGCTTCCAGTAATGTGGTTTTTCCGGTGCCGGCATGGCCAGCCAGTGCAATATTCTTGATGATCATAGCTTTTTCGCTCCTATCATAAATTCTATTTCGCAGCAATTTAGCAAGTTGCCTAATTTTATTTCAACTGCATATTGCAATTATAGCACATTTCACATCACATTGCAAGCCCTTTTTGAAAAAAGTTGAATTTTTTTCGAAGAACCGGAAAGTATTCCGCCTGTCCGGTGTGTCCGACTGTCAATATTTCTTGTGGAGTTTCCACAAACTTTTGAAATGCTATTGACAAGTGCACAAAAAGGTGATAGAATATGATTTAAAATATTTCAGTCAACACTGTACAAAGCCGGCAAACGGACTTTATGCAGCGTTTCCTTTATGAGAGTAACTGGAGGAAATTTTTCATGGATGCCGCCGATGATAGCGACACAGCAAATCCGAATCGAATTATAATGACAGCACGATGCCCTGTGATACAGCAGAGGTATGGCATTTTTTGCGTTCGTGCTGCCTGTAGAAGGCATAGTCTGCACCGTATGCGGTGCTAGCTGTGTCTTTTTGTATTTTTTACAGAAATCACACATATGGTATTGTAATAAGAAAGGTTGGAATTTTTTCTCAAATGATAGGTTTAATTTTATTGCAGATCGCCCTGATCGCCCTGAACGCCGTATTCGCCGGCACAGAGATCGCGGTGATCTCCGTCAACGAGGCAAAACTGGAAAAAGAAGTGGAAAACGGCAACAAGCGTGCCCGCTGGCTGTTGAAAATGGTACGGAACTCCTCCGGATTTCTGGCAACGATTCAGGTGGCGATCACCCTGTCCGGCTTTCTGGGTGCGGCATTTGCCTCCGACAGCTTCGCGGAAAAGCTGACGGGGCTGCTTCAAAAGACCGGCATCGGGTTGAGTACCTCTGTGCTGAACACGATTTCCGTCATTCTGGTAACACTGGTCATTTCCTATTTTTCCATTGTCTTTGGCGAAATGGTGCCGAAACGCATTGCCATGAAGAATGCCGAAAAATTTTCGCTGACAATGTCCGGACCGATCACGATAATTTCCAAGCTGTTCGCCCCGCTGGTGTGGCTGCTGACCAAGTCCACCAACGGAATCCTGCGGCTCTGCGGCATTGACCCCAACAGTGAGGACGAGATCGTCACGGAAGAAGACCTGCTGCTCATGGCAGATGCGGGACACAAAAAAGGAACGATCGACACCGAAGAAAACAACCTCATTAAAAATGTATTTGCATTTGACGACCTGACTGTCGGCGAGATCTGCACCCACCGCAAGGAAGTGGCGGTGCTCTGGCTGGACGAAACCATTGCCCAGTGGGAACAGACTATTCATGAATCCCGCCACTCGGTCTATCCGGTCTGCGGGGACAGCGTAGACCAGATCGTAGGCGTGCTCAACGCCAAGGACTTTTTCCGGCTGCAAAACCGCACCAAGGAATTCGTCATGGAACACGCTGTACACACGCCCTATTTCATTCACGAAACCATGAAAGCTGACGAGTTGTTCAGCAAGATGAAACGGCACGCAGACCATTTTGCAGTCGTTGTGGACGAATACGGCGGTATGTGCGGTATCATTACTGTGACCGATCTGGTGGAACAGCTGGTCGGAGATTTCGACGATGACGAAACCGAACGGCAGGAACCGGAACTGGAACGTCTGGATTCGAAAACGTGGAAAATCCGCGGCACCTGTTCCCTCCACGATGTGGCAAAGGCTCTGGATCACGAATTTTCCGATGCGGAGGAATACGAAACCTTCAGCGGCTTTCTCATCGGCAAGCTGGGCGAGATTCCAAAGGACGGCAGCCGCCTGAAGCTGGAGATCGAGGGATACCTGATCCGCATTCTCAACGTCCGGCAGCACTGTGTGGAAAAGGCAATTGTCCGGCTGGAGCATTCTCCGGCGAATCCACTGTAACAGAAGACTTTTCCGGAGAAAACAGCATTAGAATGTAAAAGAAGCATCTCGTTGAGATGCTTCTTTTCATGTGCGGTGTTGCCCAAAACATTTTTCAACTCGTCAGACTGCCCTCTCCAGCTTCGACAAAATGCAACTTATTTTTTACGCAGATTTTACATAGCCACCGTGCGGACTTTACAGAGAACCGGTATAATAATGGCAGTACAACGCAAGCACTTTGCGGTGTTATCCCAGGGCAATACCGCACAAAGAGCGTCTGGCGACTTTGCACGCCATCTGCTTGCAAATTTCCCGTCATATTTCACAAAAATGCTCGTGAATACAGCAAGTATTCACTCCGCTTTTTGTTTCATCTGACGATAAATTTGACGACGCATCTGTCGCACAATCTTTGTGCGGTATTGCCCCAGAAAAATGCCCCTGTTTTCACGGGGCAGCAATAAGGAGTCGAAACCTATGGATATTTTTTCCGTCATTACCCTGCTGGGCGGTCTGGCGTTCTTCCTGTACGGCATGAACGTCATGTCCTCCGGTCTGGAGAAACTCGCCGGCGGCAAGCTGGAAATCGTTCTGAAAAAGATGACTTCCAACAAGTTCAAGAGCCTGCTGCTAGGCATGGGCATCACCATTGCCATTCAGTCCTCCTCCGCCCTAACCGTCATGCTGGTCGGGCTCGTCAACTCCGGCATCATGGAACTAAGCCAGACGATCGGCGTACTCATGGGCTCCAATGTGGGCACCACGCTGACTGCATGGATCCTGAGCCTTTCCGGCATCGAAGGGGACAATCCCTTCCTGAAAATGCTGAAGCCGGAATCGTTCTCCCCGATCATTGCTCTGATCGGTGTCATTATGATCATGACTGCCAAGCATAACCGCACCAAGGACATCGGCAAGATCATGGTGGGATTCTCCGTGCTGATGACGGGCATGACCCTGATGAGCGGAGCCGTCAGCCCGCTGGCAGATTCCCCGCAGTTCTCCCACATTCTCACCGCGTTCCGGAACCCGATCATGGGCGTTCTGGTAGGAGCCGTTTTCACCGGCGTGATCCAGAGTTCCGCCGCTTCTGTGGGAATCCTACAGGCACTCTCCCTCACCGGACAGGTCACCTACGGCATGGCGATCCCGATCATCATGGGACAGAACATCGGTACCTGTGTCACCGCCCTGCTCTCCAGCATCGGCGTAAACCGCAGTGCCAAGCGGGCGGCATGTGTGCACATGTCCAGCATA
>OGPE01001339.1_pt1 | contig 16242 bp, 9 predicted proteins | sample 1552881 | NCBI WGS metagenome assembly OGPE01 (sample SAMEA2580236, study PRJEB22360) | human gut metagenome | biome: human gut; feature: human-associated habitat; material: faeces | place: Denmark | collected 2008/2010 | reverse complement strand
GGCTTTTGACTTTATTATAACTTGGAGAGAAACACGCACGAGGCCGAATGCTTACGGACTACATGACCATTCTTGCATTAAGAAAGGCAATTTAATAATGAAACTGCCAAATCTCTAAAAACAACAATATCCATCCGTCTACAGTTTGGTAAGTGGATGGATATTGCTTTTTTATTCTTAACCTCTGCCCAAAATAAATGCAAAGAAGCCTTATATTTAATTTTAACAGAAGAAACTTTCTATTTTTTCTGCATTAATCCTTTAAATGCCGTAGGATAAGGAGTTTCAAACTCCATCAACTCTTTTGTTACCGGATGATAGAAACATAACTTGAAGGCATGTAACGCCAATCGTCCTAAAGGATCACACTCACTGCCATAGCGCCGGTCACCAACAACAGGGTGACCTAAATCCAACATATGCACACGAATCTGATTCTTACGTCCTGTTTCCAAATCCAACTCCACCAATGAATATCCATTGGCCCGCTTTATTGTTTTATAATGAGTGACCGCAAACTTACCTTCCCCATTATCTACAGGACTGGAATAGACATACAATTTCCGGTCGGTCAACCAAGACTCTACAGTACCGTAATCTTTCTCCATATCACCAGAAACGATAGACACATAACGGCGGTCCGTCACAATATCATGCCAATTATCACGTAAAGTATTCTGGGTTTTTTCATCTTTGGCATACATCATCAACCCCGAAGTTTCACGGTCCAGACGATGTACTACAAATACGCGGTTGAAACGATGTGAACGTTTTACATACTCATTCAAAATATGTTGTGCAGTACGCTCCTTCTGATGTTCTGTGCTGACAGAAAGCAGTCCCTCCTTCTTTTCCACCACCAAGATATAAGCATCCTCGTATACCAGTTTCAGCATCGGATGTTTAAACTCACGATTATTCTTCACCTTGGATATCTGCACTTTCATACCTGGTTTCAATGCGAAATTATATTGGGTAGTAATCACATTATCTACCAAAATCACGCGGTTGGCAAGCAACGCCTTTACCTTGCTACGACTGATTCCCGCCATTTTCCGCATCAGAAAATCCATCAGCTCAGCGGGCTCCGTCACATTATATATAGTATATCGGGCAACACTTCTCGCCTTTGGCCTGCCGGAATCACTATTCTTACCTCTTGACATAATTCTATTTACTGTTTAAACAATTTATAATTGAACTATCCGGATTATCCTCTTTTTTCCAGCAACACCACATTTTCCACATGATGCGTATGAGGGAACATATCTACGGGTTGCACGGCCATCACCTTGTATTTGGCATCTAACAAAGACAAATCACGTGCCTGGGTGGCAGGATTACAGCTAACATACACAATCCGCTGAGGTTCAGCAAAAAGAATTGTATTAATCACATCATCGTGCATTCCGGCACGCGGAGGATCAGTGATAATAACATCAGGACGACCATGTTGGTTGATAAACTCCTGAGTGAGGATATCCTTCATGTCACCGGCATAAAATAAGGTGTTGTCAATGCCATTAATTGCCGAATTCACTTTAGCATCTTCTATTGCTTCAGGCACATATTCGATACCAATCACTTTCTTTGCCTGGCGTGAAACAAAGTTGGCTATGGTTCCAGTCCCTGTATAAAGATCATACACCAATTCTTTACCGGTCAATCCGGCAAAATTACGGGCCACCTTATAAAGATTATACGCCTGTCCGGAATTAGTCTGATAAAATGATTTTGCTCCTATCTTGAAGCGCAACCCCTCCATTTCCTCGAAAATATGATCGTTGCCTTTGAACACCATTACCTCCAGATCGTTAATGGTATCATTGCATTTGTTATTGACTACATATAATAAGGAAGTAATCTGCGGAAAACGTTCTGCCACGAAAGCCAGCAGTTGCTTCATCAGATCCATTTCGCTCTCTTCCACAATCTTGCATTGCAGCAACACCATAAGCTCACCCGTACTCGAAGTACGGATCATCAAGTTGCGAAGCATTCCTTCTTGAGAACGCAGATTAAAGAAAGAATAATTGTGTTCGTATGCATAGTCACGAATCGCATTGCGTATCTGGTTGCTGATATCATCCTGTAACCAGCACTTTTCTATAGCCAGTACCTTGTCAAATGCACCGGGAATGTGGAAACCTACGGCGTTCATCTGATCGTACTTCACATCTTCCTTTACCTCTTCCTCTGTCAGCCAACGTTTGTTAGAAAACGTAAATTCCAACTTATTACGGTAAAACTCCGTTTTTTCCGACCCTATGATAGGTGAAATTTCCGGCAATTCGATCTTGCCGATACGGGTCAGATTATCCGTCACCTGCTTTTGCTTATACTTTATTTGTTCTGTATATGGCAGACACTGCCACTTACAACCACCACATATACCATAATGCTGGCAGAAGGGTACTGCACGCACAGGAGAATACTCATGGAATTTCACAGCCACAGCTTCTGCATAATGATTTTTCTTACGCTTCACTTGTAAATCCACCACATCACCGGGCACTACATAAGGCACAAATACTACCAGGTCATTCACTTTCGCCAAAGCTTTTCCTTCGGCAGCTACATCTGTTATGGTTATCTTCTCTAATAATGGAAGTTCTTTCTTCTTTCTAGCCACTTTTCTGAATAAGTTAATTTGGGGACAAATTTAAGCATTTTCCCTGAATATTGCCTCATAAATCGTAAGATATTAAAATTGCAAAGTAGAAATTGCAATTTCCACTATTTTTTTTCAGTAAAAGGTTTGGAGATAACTAAAATATGTATAGTTTTGCGATTACATTTTTTGAGCGAGTTAACTTTAAATACATTTATTATGGATAAAAAAAGAGTTTACACCTTTGGTAATGGACAAGCTGAAGGAAAAGCAGACATGAGAAATCTGCTTGGTGGAAAAGGCGCTAACCTGGCTGAAATGAATCTAATCGGTGTTCCCGTACCTCCGGGATTTACAATCACCACAGAAGTTTGTAGCGAATATTATGAGTTAGGTAAAGATAAAGTAGTAGAACTGCTGAAAGCGGATGTTGAGAAAGCTATCGCCAACATCGAAAATCTGATGAATTCCAAGTTTGGAGATGTAGAGAACCCGTTACTGGTTTCTGTACGTTCGGGTGCCCGCGCTTCTATGCCGGGTATGATGGATACCATCCTTAATTTAGGTTTAAATGACGAAGTGGTGGAAGGCTTGAGCCGCAAGACCGGACGCCCCCGTTTCGCATGGGATTCTTACCGTCGTTTCGTACAAATGTATGGTGACGTGGTATTGGGTATGAAACCGGTGAACAAGGAAGACATCGATCCTTTCGAGGAAATTATCGAAAAAGTAAAGGAAGAAAAAGGTGTGAAGCTCGACAACGAATTGGAAGTGGAAGACCTTAAAGAACTGGTTAAACGCTTTAAAGTTGCTGTAAAAGAACAAACCGGACAAGATTTTCCGACCTGTGCATACGAACAACTTTGGGGTGCCATTTGTGCTGTATTCCGCAGTTGGATGAACGAACGCGCCATTCTTTACCGCAAAATGGAAGGTATTCCTGCCGAATGGGGTACTGCTGTAAGCGTACAAGCCATGGTATTCGGTAACATGGGTGATACTTCGGCTACTGGTGTTTGCTTCTCTCGTGACGCAGGTAACGGTGAGGATTTGTTTAATGGCGAATATTTGATCAACGCACAAGGTGAAGATGTTGTAGCCGGTATACGTACCCCGCAACAAATCACAAAAATCGGTTCTCAGCGTTGGGCAGAACGTGCAGGTATTTCTGAAGAAGAACGCGTAGCCAAATATCCCTCTATGGAAGAAGCTATGCCGGAAATCTACAAAGAACTGGATGCCCTGCAGACCAAACTGGAAAACCACTATCGCGACATGCAGGATATGGAATTTACCGTACAGGAAGGTAAATTATGGTTCTTGCAGACCCGTAACGGTAAACGTACCGGAGCTGCCATGGTAAAAATCGCCATGGACTTGTTGCGCCAGGGCATGATTGATGAAAAAACAGCATTGGAGCGTTGCGAACCTAATAAATTAGACGAACTGCTTCACCCTGTGTTCGACAAGAAAGCGTTGAAAGAAGCGAAAGTTTTGACTCGTGGTTTGCCCGCTTCTCCGGGTGCCGCTACCGGTCAGATTGTGTTCTTCGCCGATGATGCTGCTAAATGGGCTGCCGATGGCAAAAAGGTGGTCATGGTACGTATCGAAACTTCGCCGGAAGACTTGGCAGGTATGGCCGTTGCCGAAGGTATCCTGACTGCACGTGGCGGTATGACATCTCACGCTGCGGTTGTGGCCCGTGGTATGGGTAAGTGCTGCGTATCGGGTGCTGGTGCTATCAATGTAGATTATAAGACACGTACCGTAGAAATTGAAGGTATTACTTTAAAAGAAGGTGACTTCATCTCTCTGAACGGTACTACCGGTGAAGTATATAAAGGTAAAGTGGAAACCAAAGCAGCCGAAGTTTCAGGCGATTTCGCTGCATTGATGGATCTTTGCAACAAATACACAAAGCTGAATGTCCGCACTAACGCTGATACTCCGCATGATGCGGAAGTGGCCCGCGCTTTTGGTGCTTCAGGTATCGGTCTTTGCCGTACGGAACACATGTTCTTTGATGCTGAAAAGATTGTCGCTATGCGTGAGATGATCCTGTCACCGGATGTAGAAGGACGTAGAAAAGCATTGGCTAAATTGCTCCCCTTCCAAAAAGCCGACTTCAAAGGTATCTTCAAGGCTATGGACGGATGTCCGGTAAATGTTCGTCTGCTCGATCCTCCTTTGCATGAGTTCGTTCCCCATGATGCAAAAGGTCAGGAAGAAATGGCTAAGGCAATGGGCGTAACCGTACAGGAAATCAAAAAACGTGTGGAAAGCCTGTGTGAACACAATCCGATGTTAGGTCACCGCGGCTGTCGTTTGGGTAACACCTATCCCGAAATCACAGAGATGCAGACTCAAGCGATTCTAGGTGCTGCAATTGAACTGAAGAAAGAAGGATATGATCCGCATCCCGAAATAATGGTTCCCTTGACCGGTATCCTGTATGAATTCGAAGCTCAGGAAAAGGTGATCCGTGATGCAGCAGCAGCATTATTTGAAAAAGAAGGTATGGAAATTCCGTTCAAAGTAGGTACCATGATTGAAATTCCGCGTGCTGCGCTGACAGCCAACCGCATTGCCAGCCGTGCAGAATACTTCTCATTCGGTACCAATGACTTGACCCAGATGACCTTCGGTTATTCCCGTGACGATATTGCTTCTTTCTTGCCGGTATATCTGGAAAAGAAGATTCTAAAAGTAGACCCGTTCCAAGTACTCGACCAAAATGGTGTGGGCCAGCTGATTGAAATGGCTGTAGATAAAGGCCGTTCAGTTCGTCCTGATTTGAAATGCGGTATCTGCGGTGAGCATGGTGGTGAGCCTTCATCAGTGAAATTCTGTCACAAAGTTGGTTTGAACTATGTGTCTTGTTCTCCGTTCCGCGTGCCTATCGCCAGACTGGCGGCGGCTCAGGCTGCTGTTGAAGATATGAAGTAAATTGAATATTTTCTGAATATAAAGGTGGGAGGTGCTTGGAATAAGTACCTCCTACTCTATTTTTATGGCATTTTATTTTTTCAATAAAAACATAGTTTATACATTTGCCTGCAAGACAAAATCTATATTCATATGAAAAACAAATGCCTCTTAGTATTACTGTTAGCTTTGGGATGTTGCCATGTACAAGCACAAAAAAGTCAAAAGGATCCTTTGTCCGAAGCACTCGTCCGGTTGAATCAAAAAGTGGATTCCGAATTGATTCCCGAAATAAAAAGGTTTCCCCTGATTGGAATTTCCACAGATATAAGTCCGAAACGGACAGCCGTAAACACGGCATATGTACAGTCAGTCATTCTCTCTGGAGGAATTCCTTACATGATACCTGTAACGGATAATGTAGAAATACTGCGTCAAATTGTATCCCGGCTGGACGGAATTGTCTTTACAGGTGGAGAAGACATCCAACCAATGTATTATGGCGACCTTCCTTATGAAAAACTGGAAGAAGTAAGTCCCGCCCGGGATACCTTCGACTTGATGGTGCTGAAAATGGCCGCAGATCGGAATATTCCCATATTAGGAATTTGCAGGGGACTACAATTAATGAATGTAGCTTTCGGTGGAACTTTATATCAAGATCTGCCCACGCAACATCCTTCAAGTGTCAACCATCGCCAAAAAGAATCCGGCACTACCCCCACCCATCCGATATCCATCATAAAGGAAAGCAAGTTGGCAGAAATTACAGGACAAGAAGTGCTGCAAGTCAATACATTCCATCATCAGGCTATCCAGAAATTGGCACCGGGATTCAAAATCACGGCTTGGGCACCCGACAGCATAGCGGAAGCTATAGAAGCTTATCCCATACGACAAATGATAGGTGTGCAATTTCATCCGGAAATATTTACAGCTGCCGGAGATACCACCATGCATAAATTATTTAAATTTCTGGTGAATAAGGCTGACACATTTAATCTGGCCAAAGATATCCATAGCCGTATCCTTTCCATTGACACTCATACAGACACTCCTCTTTGGTTTAAAAACGGTTACAGCGTAGGCTTGAGAAAAGACAACATGGTCAGCATCCCCAAAATGGAGGAAGGCAAATTGGACGCACAGTTCCTAGCCGCATTTATATGGCAGGGGAAACGGGATGACGCATCTTCACAAAAAGCCGTAGAAAGCACCACCCGATTAATTCAATCCATTTATGACGAAGTAGAGCAATACAAAGATTTTTGTGGCATCGCCCTTACGGAAGAGGATTTGGTACGTTTAAAGAATGAAGGCAAGAAAGCTTTCTTTATAGGGATCGAGAATGGTTACGCCATCGGCAAGGACCTAAAGAATATAAAAAAATACAAACAGATGGGAGTTAATTATATAACTCTCTGCCATTCTTATGATAACGATATTTGCCATTCGTCCACTCATACGGAAGATGCGACTCAAGGACTGACACAGTTTGGTCGTGAAGTAGTGAAGGAAATGAACCGGTTAGGTATTATGATAGACATATCACATGCCAGTGAAGGTACTTTCTGGGATGTGATAAAATATAGTACACAACCTATCATCGCCTCTCATTCCTCGTCAAAGGCTTTATGCGACCATGACCGTAATCTAACAGACGAACAACTCCGTGCCCTAGCGAAAAATGGCGGAGTGGCACAGTTATGTCTCCTCGATGCCTATATCAATAAAAAAACAAAAGCCGCATCCATTTGTGATGCAGTCGAACATTTAGACCACATGATTAAGGTAGCCGGCATAAACCATGTGGGAATAGGTACGGACTTTGATGGTGGTGGTGGTCTGCAAGGATGTAAAGGAGATAATGACTTAATTAATCTGACCATAAAAATGATTGAAAAAGGATATACAGAAGAAGACTTAAGGAAGATTTGGGGAGGTAATCTCTTGAGAGTAATGAAGCAAGTACAGGAAGCACCACTTCTTTCTTCAAAAAAACGCAGATAATACCCAAACAAGGATAATTAAAAATATATAGAAATATCCTATTATCATTTTTCGGAAATTATCAGGGCTGTCTCACCAATGGACAGCCTCTTTTTGTAACTTACAGTTTAATAGTAAAAGAAATAAGACAGACCTTATTCCCCTCTCCTCACCATAGGAATTTTCCTATTACAAATAGGGAAACTCTCCTTTACAAATAGGAATATTCCGTTTATTGTATCATTCCCTCCACTTATCTTTGTGACATAAGAAAAACAAATTTTAAAATTAACGGATATGAGAACAAAAATACTGAAATACTTCGGAATGGTAGTTGTACTGATAATAATGGTTAACCTAACCTCCTGTGAAGTATCCATAGAAAGTTGGTACGATGATGATGATTACAGCGAAATATATTACAGAACCACTCGGGAACTATGCAGCCGGACCTGGCAAGAAACTTGGGAACAAGACGGTGAATACTACACACAACGACTAGACTTTTACGAAAATAGAACAGGCACAGACATCATACGAATAGAACATCGAAACGGCTATGTAACCGAAGACAGGTACAATTTTGAATGGAGATGGGATAACAGCGCACAGACATGCATCCGTATGGTTTACGGTCCCAGTGACATTTCATATTTTGAAAATGTATGGTTGGCCGGGAACTTCTTAAAAGGCACATTGGATGGTGTCAATGTAAATTTCACAGGAATCAGGTAAAAAGAAAAAAGCGGGATGATACCCAACACATATCATCCCGCTCTCCTTTTTCCAAATACACTACTCAACTTTAATACTCTTTACCGGATTCTCATTAGCAATACGCCAAGCTCTAACAACGACACACACCACTATCAGAGCGATAATCACCAATGCTGTTCCGACAAAATACAACGCATTCATATCTATCGTTTCGGCAAATTGATCCAACCAAGCCTTTCCTGTAAAGTACGATACTACAATTCCCATCAAGACCGATGGGACAGCAACATATAATATATCACGGGACAGCAACCGAAGAATAGTCGAAGCTTCAGCACCATTCACCTTACGGATAGCTATTTCCTTACTGCGACGTTGTGTTTCATCATTCACGTAACCTATCAACCCCATAACAACAATAAGCAAAATAAAAGTAGAAGTAATCCATACAGAATTACGAAAACGATATACATTGCGATAGATTTCCTTCAGCATGGTATCTATCGGAATAAATTCCAATGCCTTAGTGGAATGCACCTGCTCCATGTATTCGTTCAGCTTTTTCAAATTCTCATCGTATGGCTGCTTTAAACGTACATCAAAAGTGTGACTGGTATTATGACTATAAACCAAAGCCACGGGAAACTGCTTATAAAGAAAAGACGTATTGCGCACATTACGGAATACACCAACAATGGTTCCGGCTTTATCAAAATCATTCAACCGTTTGCCTACTGCCCCATCTGTCCATTTCATCAGCCGCACTACTTCTTCGTTGACCAATACATCTCCCTCATTCTGCATATCTTTCCCTTCAATAATAGTAATCCCCATGGTTTCAGCATAATTCTTATCACAAGGATTATACATCAAGGTTTCTATTCGCTTGCCACTATTATCAATCAGCCCACGAGTCCAATATTCTCCCAGAACACCATGCATAGAACGGGTGGCATTTTCCACCATGGGTTGACGACGAAGATCGTTAACCATATTCTCTGCTTCTTCGGGTGACATCCATGTTTCCGCCTCCACCAATCCTGGAGTACGGATACCCATATCACTATTAATCAGATGATGATACTGCATCAAAGATACTAACAAAATCCCCATCACAAAAGATACCCCCATAAATTGTACAAATAAAAGAGAACGCTTCCACCCCTTTTTCCCATCTGTGTAACGACGAAAAACTTGAGTGACAGGAATGCGTGAAAACAATCTTCCCGGCAGCACTCCGGCTACTATGAACAGTACAAAAACAATGAGCATCGGAACCCATAAAGTTTCCAATGTAAAGAGTGAGGACAACTGCACCGAAAGTAAATCTTCTATCAGATCTTTGGTATTGAAAATAATAAAGAGGGCCACTATAACGGACATCAATACCACAATCCCCGTCTCAAAAAGGAACATACTGAAAATATTGATTGCACTGGCACCACTACACTTATGCACACCTATACTTTTTGCCCTGCGGCTCATGGTAGCAATAGCTACTAATACATAGTTCATGATTGCCACAAAAAATATGGCAAAGCCCAAAAAACCATAAATGTAAAGGCGAGTGCGGGTATTTGAGTCATCCAGATGAATTTCGGGCAATGGCTGTGCATCATAAAAATTTCTCCATTCATCATCAGCAGAATCAGGATAATATTTTTGCATAGCCTTGTATATCTGACGATTGATTTCTTCCCTGTCCACCCCATCGCGCAAACGGAGAATAGTATAATAAATGTCATTACGCCCCCATGTTCCACCCCCTATATAACCACCTCCGGCATAAATGGGAGCTACAAAATCAAAATGATAGGCCGTATTTTCCGGAGTATCCTGATAAACACCACGGACTGTCAGTTCATGCTGTTTATCCAAAGATAATTTTTGTCCCACAGGGTCCTGTCCACCAAAGACATCACGAACAAAAGTTTCAGAAACGAATATGCTCCCTGCCCTTTGCAATTCCTCAGGATTCCCTTTCAATACTTTGATGCCGAAAGTACGGAAATAGCAAGTATCTACATAAGCGTAGTTTACGTCTTTCAGCTTATGACCATCCTTGAATACATTTAATGTCTCAAAATTGAAAATGACTGTAGCATTTTCAATCCATTGTGACAAATCACTGCGGAATGCTTCTGCCATCGGAGCAAACAAGCTATCATCATATCCTTCTCCTTTCTCTCCAGTCTTTACATTCTCTCCTCCTCCACGTACCAACACCAATCGGTCGGCATCAGGGTAACATTTTTCATAATTGAGTTCAAATGCTATTTGTGAAAAAAGCAGCACACCAATAGTCAAGCCTAATGAAAGCGATATGATTTTTGTCACATTGCTTCCACGGCCGTGTAATGTCGATTGTATCGCATAATAGATTTGTTTCATTACAACCACCCTTTCATTATTATTCTTTAATGTTCGCCACTACACTACCGTCAAACAAATGAATGACACGATGAGCAAATCCGGCATCATGCTGAGAGTGAGTTACCATGACAATACTAGTCCCCTCCTTGTTAAGTTCGGTCAATAGATTCATTACTTCAGCACCGTTCTTTGAGTCCAAATTACCGGTAGGCTCATCGGCGAGGATCAATTTAGGGTTAGTAACCACAGCACGGGCAATAGCCACACGCTGTTGTTGACCGCCGGAAAGCTGTTGCGGGAAATGCTTGGCACGATGACTCAAGTTCATTCGCTTTAAAATTTCCAGAACACGCTCCTTACGTTCACTAGCCTTGATTCCAAGATAAGTCAACGGTAATTCCACATTTTCAAAAACATTCAGTTCGTCTATCAGATTAAAGCTTTGAAATACAAAACCTATTACACCTTTACGCAGGCGGGTGCGTTCTTTTTCTTTCAGATTGGCTACTTCATTGCCCAGCAACTTGTAACTGCCTTCAGTAGGATTGTCCAACAGACCAAGGATATTCAATAAGGTGGATTTTCCACAACCTGATGGTCCCATAATAGCTACAAACTCCCCATTATCTATAGTTAATGATACCTCATCTAACGCTTTTTTATTTTCAACCTTTGCATCATATATTTTTGTTATTTTATCTAATCTTATCATATGCCTGCCCCCTATATATATCTACAACTGGATATATCATCGCAATAACAAGTGTTATCAGAAATAAACCAACTGCTAATAATATTAATTTGACACTCCACAATCCCATACCCTGAATTGTTGAATACCTTATAAAGCTATATAACACATATCCTACAAAATACATTATTACAGTAATTATCATTAGCAGTAACAGATTAACTGCGATATCGGCTATCATTCTTATATTACTAAATCCAAATACACGTTTTATTGCAAGCTCTTTCTTTCTCTGTACCGTCCAGAATATTGATATAATTATGCTGTTAATAAGGCAAAAAGTATATACCATAACATTAGTTTTAATATTTTCTTTCTGAAGAGTTTCACTCACTGTGCTTTCGCCCGTATCTTTCTTGCTATATGACACTATATTACAGGTATTATCAACATTGACTACATTTGAATATACTTTATTATAAATTTCCATAATATCTTCCTTATTACTATATACTGTCAAAGATATATTAGACAGTGAACTAAATGACTGCTTAAGACTATCACTCATACAATCTATATTAAGTACAATCTTATAGTCCCAATAATCAGATACCGGACTTCCTATAACACCTACAACCTCATATTCCTCCTGACCAAGTGTTATATAATCCTTGCCATCCCTATTATATACATATCTGTATTTATCACGTCCTAATGCCACACAATTTCTGCCATTATCCGTTTCTTTATCGGGTATATGTCCTCTAATCATAGGATAAGGGGTTGACTCATTAACTGCCAAAAGCACTTCACAACGGTTCGTACTTCCAATTTGTGCCACTTCTACCGACATACGTCCTTGTGCTAACACATTTCCTACATCTACATTTACTGCCGCATATGATAATATATCTTTCTTTGCAAATGTATCTATATTCAGCTCTATCCTATTCTTAGCCAGAGCCTTAAGCCTGTCATTTTCTTTTGCATAAGCTTTATTAATCGTATTAAGCACTCCAAATATTGCTGTTAAAATAACAAGCTGACTTAATATGAAATATATCGAAACAAGCCTGTATCTGAATATTTTATTAAATATTTTTCTCATTCAAATGCCCCCTGAATATGCTGTTCAATAACTTCTCCACCGCTAATCTTATATTTTGAAAACCTCTGTCACTAACCTACTGATTTAACAGCTTTCACCATCAATCTGCACACCCGGTATTTTCTATAATTAATCTACTGGTTTGATAACTTCTGCCACTTTCATTCGTGATATTATAAACATAGGCACAATACCAGCTATAACAGTAACAATCACAAGTTCTGCCAGATACATTATTGGAACAGCGACACAATGACTAAACCAGTCACCATATTTAATCATATCCAGCTCTGAAATGTTATTCATAAATACTTTTCCAAATATATTTTTCTGACATATAAGCCATATAATTATTTCTGGAATTAACACTACAAAGACATTTTCCATATAATTAATTGCCATAATACTTCGCTTGCTAACTCCACAAGCAACCATAATTCCCATATGTTGTCTATTCAAAAGACACGAAACTATTGCCGCAGAAGACATTGATATTAATGCAAGCAGAAACAGCAAAACTTCTGCACTAAATGAGCTGTCCGCTGTTATATTTCTTAATTCTTTTTCATTTGCTATTTCCTCTGCCTCATTAATCACACTTACTCCAAGATTACGCTCTGCCGCCCATTCAACAATGTCCATCTTAAGTTTATCTGCCACTGCCTCATCATCAACTATATAATATGGTGTATCCGGCATACCTCCTATATTATCAAAATATTCATAATTGGGAGTTATCACAACAATCGTATTATCAAGATTATATGAGTCTATATCACTAACACCGCCAAATAACTTTCCCTTTAAAGGCCACGATGCTCCCTTTTTTAAATAACCTGCAATCTCGCAACTTGATTTCTCATTTTCCTCATAATAATTAAATTGAATTCCTGTTTTATACTCATTCCTATAACTATAGCCCACATATGCCATATTCTCACTACCATTTTTTTTGCTTTTCAGATTATCGTTATCCAACAGCAGATTACCCATATTAGCAATATCTTTTTCTATAACAAGTGTCTTTACAAGTTCACCATTAAGTATCATTTTATTGTTATTAAATCTTCCACAAGCAACAACACCTTGATAATTACGAATATATTGTATAAGCTCATCACCTATCTGAGGAGTATATTCAGGACTCATTAGATTAAGATATTTTACATAGTTAACCTTATCCGGATTTACCGCAAACATCGAACTCATTGAATTAATTCTATACTGATTAGAAAAATATCTTGTTGCTATAACATCAGTCATATATATAGATATTGAACTCATAGCAAGAAGCAGTATAATCATTATCTTTTTTTGAAAAATATCATCAAGCATAAGCTTTAATATATATCTAATTCTCATATTTCTCACTCCCCTATGAACTGCCCTATATGTTCCTGTTTCCACACCTGATACTTTTCATTATCAGATATATTGTAGCAATTATCACCATTCATAAGGTAAGCAAACCCTGTTGTTTTAGATACTTTTAACACAAGTAAAAACTGACCACAATCATTCTCCTCTGCCATCTTCTTATAATCTATATAAAATATACTTGTATCTGTTATATATTTTTCTCCTAAATATACACAACTTACAAAATCTTCATTTGGACAGTCTTTCACCAAAAAATCCTTATATGCTCTTCCATCGCATTTAGTTATATCGCCAAACCTCTGCTCTATCAGATTATTAGGTATTCCGTACACTTGCAGTTTCATCTCTGGATATTCGGGATATAAATCTTTATACAACGCAAAAGTTATACATCCCACATCATATATACCCAATTTGTTAATTCCATTATTAGCTGTTAATGAAAAGGTTTCTTTAATCTGCTTTTCCTGTGTTGGATATACCTCTTCATCAGCATTATATCCCAACATTGGATTGCTCACATATATAAATTGACATCCATAACTCTTTAATGTTGCTGTCTTTGTGCCATCTGGACGATTATATCCAGAATATTCATATGAAAATACAAATTTAGCGTCATCTTCACAATCAAATACCCCAGCAACTTTGGGACTAATTAATGGAGTATATTTCCACACCATTCCATTATCTGTCTTTAACTCATTTACCCAAAATCCACTATCTATAATCCTATCGTCACTGTTGTCTGATGAATTCTTTTCGCTCTCAATATCAGATACATCTTTACCCAATGTATTATTTTCCGTTATTGTTACACTTGGCTTATCTAATTCTATATCTGCCTCTGTATTATGAGATGATGTTGTTCCTGTTCCACAACCAGCACTTATCGTCATTACCAGAAGCAGTAATATAATATATACTTTTTTCATAAGCTCCACCCCCTCCCTTATATAGGTATAACTTAGCTTCAATACATTATTTATTGAAGCTAAGTCATATTTTCATTTAATTACCAGCAAGAAGATAATTCGACTCTATCTCTTGCTTCCCCTGAACTTGTTCTGTGCAAACGATGTATACTATAATAATCTTCTGCCCAATCCCAGCCAGTATTTTCGTGTACCGACCCCTGTACCACTCCTGACCAATAATCGGACTCTTGTCCATCCTGATATGTTGTACGCAAATACAAAGAAGCATATTCCCCACTCCTATCATTAATAGTTCCGGCATCGCAACACTTTATGCCTCCTGAACTTGTCGCATTATTATAAGCGTGTCCATCTTCCATATCATAACTTTCTGCAAATACTGGAATTGTTCCAATTACCCCTAATGCAACTACAACTGCAACTGCATTTCTAACTAACTTGTTCTTAACCATTCTAATACCTCCAATTTCTATAAATTTAGTTACACCTATCCCTCATCATAACCTAAAATAGGCAAGTTACAATTGATTGCACATGCAATTGTGCAATACCCTTCTACATTTCTATTTCTTTATTCACCCCTCTCATAGCATTTTGATATATAATAGCAATATTTAGGAATTCCACATTAATTGCATTATATCTGTATCTCGTATAAAAGAATACAATTCCCAATATACTATCACTAGCCTCTAACTAGATATGACAATACGGTATAAACATTTCACCCCTAATACATCACCTTATAACATTTGAAAATGTATCCTTATACACAGTTTTATCTATCGCATTAACAAATATAATTTCGTTCTTTGATGCATTTTCTCCTATAACAGATGGTATTTCAATAACAATCACCCAATATGGAGCTATCTCATATCTGGTATTGTAATCTATGCCATCGCCACCTGTTACCTGAGGTATATATTGTAATTCTGCCCGAATAATATTCTGTTCTGACACATAATCATACTTTGTCATTGCAATATTTACAGCAGTATCATAACTTATAACTTTATCCTTAACATCTTCCTTTGTAATAAAATCATATTGATAAGATGTATCAAGATAGATAAGTCCCTGCTTTCCATATATAACTTTAACCTGTGTTGGTACACCACTCTTTAAAATATTATCAAATGCCACATCTGACATTGTCTGGTTATCAAGCTTTCTTTTAAATATCATACAATAACATTCATCATCTTTAGTCCAATCGTCTAATTCACTTGTCAATTGTAATTTAGCTTTAACTTTCTTTTGACTATCAACATCTATAACATATATATCTGGCTCATCGCATACTTCAATTTCTAATTCTGCAAGAATATTACTAACATCTGCCAAACAATCTTCCTTTGATAAATCATCAAGTTCATCTAACTGATACCAGCTTTCATCACTCATCTTAATTCCATATTGTGTTGGAATATAATATTCATATTTAAGCTGCGTATATGATGCACTCCTGTACCCTATATCACTGCCGCTAATACAGTATCCACCATCA
>OGPE01001335.1_pt1 | contig 16286 bp, 9 predicted proteins | sample 1552881 | NCBI WGS metagenome assembly OGPE01 (sample SAMEA2580236, study PRJEB22360) | human gut metagenome | biome: human gut; feature: human-associated habitat; material: faeces | place: Denmark | collected 2008/2010 | reverse complement strand
ACGGCATCAATAGCACGGGCAAAGATTCGGGGAACCTTTTTCTGCTTCAATAGGGCAACAACACGTATCGATGCACCAAAATTCTCACCAATCGCTACAATTACTATATCCACACTATTCAATGGCAACACTGATAATGATTGTTCGTCAGTGGCATCAATGACAAAAGCCGTAGCAACCTTATCTTTGATTGAATCTACACGACTTTCACTAATATCCGCACCAATAATCTCGTGCCCTAATGCAGACAATTCCTCTGCCAACACATGGCCGTAATTTCCTAAACCGATAATAATATACTTCATATCTTTAGTTTATTATAATGTTATCACTCGGATAACGGTATTTTGTATTCTTTTTCTGTTTGACAATTCCCAACATCAATGTTATCAATCCCACACGTCCGATAAACATCAACAAGGATACCAACAACTTACTGGCATCACACAAATGAGGGGTCAGATTCAGACTGGATCCCACAGTACTAAGTGCAGAGACACATTCGAAAGTCAATGCCATGATGGAAACACCCGGTTCGAGTATGCTCAATGTGAAAATAAAAATGAATGACACTCCCAATGACATGACTACTGTTGCATTGGAACGCCGGATTGAATCGTAAGACAATTCTCTGCCGAACACTTCTACCCGTTCAGTACCACGCAATACGGCTACAAGATTCAGAACCACAACTGCAAAAGCGTTCACTTTCACACCACCTGCCGTAGACTGTGAACCACCACCAACCCACATCAAGAATAGATAAACCAACAAAGTCTGCACGCTCAACGATGCCAGATCGACACTACTAAAACCGGCTGTTCGAGGACAAGTGGCATTAAAGAAAGCTTGTGTCCATTTGTCTGCCAAAGGCATACCGGCAAAAGAAGCATTCCACTCAAAAGCAGCAATAGCTAATGTACCGATTAATAAAAGCAGGAAAGTCATGATTAACACAATCTTCGTATTCAGGTTATAAAGATGCTGCATTTTGTGACGATCCAGTTTGCGTGTACGGACCAATTTCCAGAAACGACGCAGGTGATATAATACAATATCCTTGAAATTGACAAGAATGGGGAAGCCGATACCACCGAAGATTATCAGCAAAGAAACAGAAATAAACAGTCCATTATGATTGGTCATCACCATCGGATTCCCTAAATTACCGGAAAGTGTAGAAAAACCCGCATTACAAAAAGCTGATATAGCATGGAAAGCAGCAAAACCTAACTCGCCTTCCAAAGTCATTCCCAGCGTACCGTGAATACTAAACCAAATCGAAACCATGCCAATCCCTTCAATGACTAGGGTAAAGCCCAATATATATAATAAGGTGGACAGTAATGAACCTAACGAATTGGAACTAACCATATCACGTACAACAAGCTGATTGTAAATGGAGGTGTTTCCCATGAAGAACATGGCAAAGAAACTGGTTAATGTCATCACTCCTAATCCTCCAATCTGAATCAACAGGATAATGACAACTAATCCGGAAGTGGTGAATGTAGTGGATACATCTACCGGAACCAAACCTGTAACACATACGGCACTGGTAGCCGTAAATAAAGAGTCTACCCAGGTAATACCATTCACCGTGCAGCGCGGAAGCATCAGTAGACCTGCTCCAATCAGGATAATAGCCATAAAACTGACTGCCAATATCAAAGACGGATTGGTACGCCGTCCCAACAGGCGCACCAGCCCATTGGACAAGTTGAGGAAAGAAAGGACTAGTAATAACAGGAGATGATAAAACTTCCCATGCAGGAATTCCCAAATCTGCAAAATAGCTCCTTCTTCTTCCGGACGGTGAAAAATGACGGGTACTAGAGTAAGATATAATAACCCGCTTAATATCCAGGCTAATCGCCGGTATTGTTTTTTAGTATTCCGGTATTCCAGTGAAATATGTAAAGTAACATCAATCAGAAAGATAATCCAGACTGTTTTATACAATGTCTGCAAATTAGCCACTTCATCTATGGATAAGGGAAAACCGTGTTCATATACTACTCCGACAATCAACAACAGAGATGCCAGATAGGTGAGTGCTTCTACCAGTCCTAACAGGATACGTACATAGGGTTTTAGCAGTTTATTTTGATACAATAAAAACTTATGATAAATCTTCATATCATCTTTTTTAACAGGGTCGTGCAAACTTAAGTAAAATAACAATTAGAACCGATTCTTTGTTGACAAAATTTTCTGAATATTAAAAAATTGAGTACTTTTGGCAACAAGAAACTAAAAAACTACAATATTATGAGTGAAAAAAGAAAACGGTATATTTTACCCGAAGAAGAAATTCCACACTACTGGTACAACATTCAGGCTGATATGGTAAACAAACCTATGCCTCCGTTACATCCGGGAACCAAACAACCACTGAAAGCGGAAGACTTGTATCCGATTTTCGCTAAGGAACTGTGTCATCAGGAACTGAATCAGACCGATGCATGGATCGAAATACCGGAAGAAGTGCGCGAAATGTATAAGTACTATCGCAGTACTCCGCTGGTTCGTGCTTATGGATTGGAAAAAGCACTCGGTACTCCGGCTCATATCTATTTTAAGAATGAAAGTGTCAGTCCTATCGGTTCACATAAGTTGAACTCTGCATTGGCACAGGCTTATTATTGCAAAGAAGAAGGAGTTACCAACATCACCACTGAAACCGGTGCTGGACAATGGGGAGCCGCTCTTTCTTATGCAGCTAAGGTTTTCGGTTTGGAAGCTGCTGTTTATCAGGTAAAAATCAGTTATGAACAAAAGCCATACCGCCGCAGCATCATGCAGACTTTCGGAGCACAGGTAACCCCTTCTCCATCCATGTCTACCCGTGCCGGTAAGGATATTCTGACTAAACACCCTACTTACCAGGGTTCATTGGGAACAGCCATTTCTGAAGCTATTGAACTGGCACAAATGACTCCCAACTGTAAATATACGCTTGGTTCTGTACTTAGCCATGTTACTCTTCATCAGACTATTATCGGACTGGAAGCCGAAAAACAGATGGAAATGGCAGGCGAATACCCGGATATCGTAATCGGTTGTTTCGGAGGTGGTTCCAACTTCGGAGGTATCTCTTTCCCATTCATGCGTCACACGATACAGGAAGGAAAAAAGACTCGTTTCGTTGCTGCCGAACCTGCATCTTGTCCGAAACTGACACGTGGTAAGTTCCAGTATGACTTCGGTGATGAAGCTGGATATACTCCGTTGCTACCGATGTTTACTTTAGGACACAATTTTGCTCCGGCCCATATCCATGCCGGCGGTCTTCGCTATCATGGTGCAGGTGTCATCGTTTCACAGTTGCTCAAGGATAATCTGATGGAAGCAGTAGATATACAGCAATTGGAATCTTTCGAAGCAGGTTGTCTGTTTGCACAGTCTGAAGGTATTATTCCGGCTCCTGAATCCAGCCACGCTATTGCAGCAGCTATCCGCGAAGCTAACAAATGCAAGGAGACAGGAGAAGAAAAAGTGATTCTGTTCAACCTTTCCGGACATGGACTGATTGATATGACTTCTTATGATAAGTATTTGGCCGGTGACTTGGTAAACTATTCATTGACTGATGATGATATTCAGAAGAATTTAGACGAAATAGGAGATTTAGCTAAATAAATAACCTGTTAGTTTCAAGTTTCACCACAGATTACATAAAAGAAACATCGATTCTGCATTGATAATCTTTGAATTACAATCAAATCCGTGCTAATTTTATGATCTGTGGTGATTCTTTTCCCACACCCCTTATTAATTTTCTCTATTGAGCATCTCCATATATTCACTGGGAGACATTTTTTCCACACTCGCAAAATAACGGTAAAAACTGGAGCGGGAGGTAAAGCCGCTCAAAAACATTAATTCTTTTACAGTGAGATTCTTTTGCAAACGTGCCTGTTCTTTAAAGTATTGCAGACGATGGAAATTAGTATAATCTCTAAAACCGGAAAAGCCATCATAATGAAGAGCCTTATTGAGCCTGTTTTCATTCGTATTCAAATCATTCAGAAATTCCTGCAAGGAATATTGAGGATTAGTAAACGATTTACTATGTTTCATGAGACTTTGCATCTGGTTGGATAGTTCAAGAACGACAGGCGAAACCGCAATTTCCCGGATGGCTTCTATTTCTTCCATCTCCAGCTCTTCTACAGGCTGGGGAGGTAAAGAAAGCGGATTCTCATTACGCAAATATAGTATATTCAAAAAAAGGACGGGAAGGATTACAATATAGCCGAATACGTTAAAACATAATCCACTAGTGCCCAGCATCAACCAAATATAGCCGGACATGATGATAGCAAAACACATCATATAAATAGACATTGCCTGGCTCTGTTTACGCCGGACGGGAATCCATCGTCTCATATATGGAAAAAGGAAATTTACGGAAGGAGTAATTACACTGATTACAAACAGCATCAGCCTTACCCGTACATCCTGTTCACCAATATTCTCCCGAATGGAGGCAAAAGATTTTAGAGTAGTATAGTGACCGTTGAAAAACTCATAGCAACAAGCTATACATGTAATCAGCAAAATAGGGATACATAAACTGACGACTCTTGAAAAAGTCATCCATCCCGGCTTCAATGAAGCTATAGGAAAAATAGAAAAGAACTGAAAAAAGACAATCACCCGGACAATATGCCATATCGAAAGATGATTCATCGGAACTTCAGTAAAACGCGGAATCGTCTCCTCACCTCCTCTACTGAAAATCCACATCCATTCCAGATTATCACACAAAAGAAGAAAGGACAGAGTGATAGCCAATACTCCCCATGCTTTTGTAAGTCCATTATTATCTGAAGAACGTGAATAAACAAGTATTCCCAATACCAAGCCCACAATATCCAACAATAATTCAATGCAGAGAACAATTACGTTTACCATGTTTTTTTTGTTTTGAGCGACAAAAGTAGTCTTTTCGCGAAAAGAACGAGAGCATCCCACTCGCAAAAAGCGTCCCAATATAGGGAGATTTGCTAAAATGGGAACCATTTGGGGGTAATATATTTCAGACTTTTCACCTTTACTAATACTTTTGTACCAGCATTTACCCCTAACAAGAACAATTATAATATGACGCGCTACTTAAAGAATATGGAAAAAGAAATCACCATCGAAAATCAGGTAGAAGAAATCTCAATAATTGCCCAATTCATCGAAGAATTAGGCATGTCATTACATTTACCTTCCGGCATAACAATGAGTCTCAATCTGGCTATTGAAGAAGCAATAAGCAATATTATCCATCACGGTTATCCTCAAAATCAAAAAGGTGAAATTACATTGAAAACTTCCGTGGCCCCCGGCCTACTGATTGCCCAGATTATTGACGATGGTATTTCATTCGATCCCACAAAATCTGAAAATGAAGCATCAGGAAATGCACTATCTCTGGAACAGCAACTGACACAAGGTTTGGGACTCTTCTTGATTCGCCGAACAATGGATAAAGTAGAATATCATTCGACGGACAGCCAAAACGAACTAATCCTGACTAAAAAAATAGAAATGGATTTCAAACCGGAAGCAACTCTTAAAACGAATTTATGTAAAATAGAGGAAGTAATCATACTCACTGTTGAAGGACGACTGGATACTGCCAATACTAATGAATTCAACGCTCTCATCCTACCTCTATTAAACGTTCAAAATCCTAATATTATAATCAATTGTGAAGGATTGTTATATATTAGTAGTTCCGGTCTGAGAAGTCTAATTACACTCCAGAAAAGCGTAAAACAACATAATGGACAACTTGTTTTGGAAGCTATGCGTGCGGAAATACGGAAAATATTCGATATGACAGGCTGTTCCGGCCTTTTTATCATTCGTTAATTCCATTTATAATGAGAAAAGCATCTATTATTTGCAGTATCTTGCTATCTCTGTTCTTTCTGACAGAACCGGTGAATGCACAATCCATTAATCTCACACCCAAATGGACGGCACAAGCACAATTTGCAGACTATTACGTAGCCGACAAACTGGGATTCTACAAGGAAGAGGGACTTGACGTACATGTGGTACATCCTTCGCTTTCGGCAAGCTCTTTTTCTTTTCTGCAGAAAGGGTATTCGCAAGCGGTAGTTATGAACCTATCGTATGCCTTGACTGAATATTTTGCAGGTGCACAGATAGTTAATATCTTGCAAACCTCACAGGAAAACAGTCTGATGCTTGTCAGTCGTTCGCCACTCAAGGGTACTTCATCTTTGCAACATAAGAAAATAGGGGTATGGAATCATCTTAGTCAAGAACTACTGGATCAAATAGCCAACAAATATCAACTCCAGGTGGAATGGATACGTTTCAATGGAGGAGTCAACATTTTCCTATCGAAAGCTGTGGATATTTGTCTCGTAGGAAGTTACAATGAGTTTCTACAACTGATTGAAGCCGGTGTAAAGACTGATTCAATTCATATCATGCATTTCTCGGATTATGGATATAACCTGCCGGAGGACGGACTTTATGTTAGCAGAGAATTCTATCAGAAATATCCCCAAGCTGTACAGAAATTGGCCCGTGCCAGCATACGTGGGTGGGAATGGGCAAACGAACACCGCGAACAAACATTGGACATTATAATGGAACAAGTGCATCAACACAACATAGGAACCAACAGATATCACCAGCGTAAAATGTTGGATGAGATCTTACGGCTACAAACAAACAAGAAGAGCGGGCAACGTCCCTATCGGCTAAGCCGAGAAGTATTTGATCTGGCAACTAGTATTTTGTTGCCAGATCAAATCAAAAACACCAGCGACATTCGTTATGAAAATTTCGTAAAATAATCACATTCATTCATGAAACACACTTTTTCCCGTTCCTTTGCAACCCGGCTAAGTATCTACGTACTTTCCTTTACGTTGATTATCTTTGCTACTATTATGGCGCTATTTTATTATTATAGTCACCAGAAAGTAACGGACTTTGCCATTGAACGTACTCATGGACTATTAAGTAACATTGCAACTGAAATCAGCGGTCAGCTATTGTCGGTAGAGACTACCATAGAGCAGTCCGTTTGGGTATTGGAAAAAAACATAGACCACCCGGATTCTTTACATAATATTATTGAATCTGTTGTTAGAAACAATCAGTTCATTGTAGGAAGTGGCATCGCTTTCGTTCCCGATTATTACAAAGAAAAAGGGAAATATTTCATGCCTTATGCTTCCTTCAAAGATGAAATAAACGGCGAAATCACTTACCAGGTATTGGGTAGCCAGAATTATGACTATCCATGCATGGACTGGTATCTCATTCCCCAACTGCTTAAACAACCTTACTGGAGCGAACCTTATTATGATGACGGAGGGGGAAATTTCATCATGAGTACTTATGCCAAACCGCTGTTTGACAGTGATGGGAAATTAGTCGCAGTCTTTACAGCCAATATATCTCTGACGCAATTCACTGATACAATTAGCTTGCTGAAGCCATATCCTTCCAGCTACACCTATTTAATCAGTCGCAACGGAAGTTTCCTGACCCACATGGACAGGAATAAGATCATGAACGAAACGATATTCTCTGAAGCTTTTGCCAAAGAGAATCTTGCACAGGAACAGATCGGACATGAAATGCTGGCAGGACATACCGGAACCATGCGTTTCGATAACAAAGGAGTAGATTCGTATGCATTTTATACAACTATTCCCCAGATTGGATGGTCAGTATGCACCGTTTGTCCAAGCCAGATTATTCTTCAGGAACTAGACAGTACATCCCGAACAATCATCTACACTTTTATAGTGGGGATGATAGCCCTATTCCTGATTGTGTACAGCATCATCCGACGCCTTGTCCGCCCACTGGAGAAATTCTCCGAGTCAGCCCGCGAAATTGCGACCGGACGATTTGATGTTACCATACCAGAAGTGCATTCCAACGATGAAATCAGGGATCTGTATGATTCGCTTATCTTCATGCAGCACTCTTTATCTACTTACGTAGTTGAACTAAAAGACACGACTGCCAGCAAAGAACGGATTGAAAGTGAGCTTTCTATAGCCCGGGAAATACAAATGGGAATGCTTCCCAAGATATTCCCTCCCTACCCCGAACGCAGTGATGTAGATTTGCACGCCATACTTCACCCTGCGAAAGAAGTAGGCGGAGATCTTTATGACTTCTATATGGATGGCAACCGCCTCTACTTCCTAATCGGCGATGTATCAGGAAAAGGCGTACCCGCTTCTCTGTTTATGGCAATCACCCGCAGTCTGTTCCGCACTTTATCTCAGCAGGTGCTTTCACCGGCCAAGATTGTGACAGATATGAACAATTCAATATCTGATAATAACGATTCCAATATGTTTGTCACGCTTATCGTTGGCATCCTTGATTTGGAAACGGGAAAACTGAAACTGTGTAATGCCGGACATAATCCTCCCATACTGATTCGTCCGGACGGACAGGTTTCTTTCTTGGAATTCAAGACCCAGATATTTGTTGGCGTCATTGAAGAATTTGCCTATACCGAAGATGAAACGACATTGGAAAAAGGAAGTAAACTGTTCCTTTACACCGATGGAGTGACAGAAGCTGAAAATACAGAGAAAGAGCTATATGGAGACGAGAAATTATTGGAAACATTGTCTGATAATACCACGTCTGACGTACGTACCACTGTAAATGGTATAGTGGACTCTATAGCAGAGCATGTCAAGGAAGCCGAAGCCAGCGATGACTTGACTATTTTACTTATTCAATATGAACCCGGGACAACAAACAATTAAGCACATATCATTATGGAAAGAGAAATAAAGATCTCAAACGATTTAAATGAAATTTCAGTTTTAGCCAGTTTCATCGAAGAACTGGGAGAGGAACTTTCTTTGTCATTTGAAACGACAATGAATATCAATCTGGCATTGGAAGAGGCCGTAGCCAATATTATTATGTACGCCTATCCAACTCAAGAGCAACACACCATCCTATTAAGAGTAACTTACAGCGAAAAACAACTTGTTTTCCTATTAACGGACAAGGGAGCCTCTTTTGATCCGACACAAGTAGATGAAGTAGATGTTACACTTTCTTTGGAGGAACGTCCAATCGGAGGTCTGGGAATATTCCTCATACGAAGCATTATGAACGAAATATCTTACCAACGTATCGACAATGAGAATCACCTCATTATGAAAAAAGACATTTGACGCGGGGCGGAAAGATTGTATAGTTTTCCAGCCAATTCATGGGGTATATCAAAGATTTCACTATCTTTGATGCCATTATTAATCTTATGAACTAATAATGAGCAGCCTTAACAAAATAGCAATCTGTCTACTTTTTCTATGCGCAGGGGTTAATTATGCTTTTTCTGATATTCCGGAGCAAATCAACTTCTCCTATATCTCTATTAATGAAGGATTGTCACAAAGTACTGTATTCTCTATCGATCAGGACCAACGAGGCAATATGTGGTTCGCAACTTATGACGGAGTTAACAAGTACGATGGGTATTCATTTACAGTTTATCAGCACAATGAAGATGATCCGAACAGCATCGCTAATGACATTTCGCGAATCGTAAAGACTGACAGTCAGGGACGGGTTTGGATCGGCACGCGGGATGGTTTGTCATATTATGATGAGGAGAAGGATAAGTTCAGAAATTTCTTCTACGAAAAGAAGGGGAAGAAGCTGCAAATCAACGGTATTGCGGAGATCTCACCGGAACAACTGCTCATAAGTACACAGGAAGGTCTGACTATGTTCGATATTAAAGAATCACGATTCGTTGATGATTCTTTTAGTACGGCTATGCATAAGATAGTGGCTTCTGCTCTTTACAGGCAAGGCGATATTATCTATATCGGCACCCCGGTTGACGGGCTTTACAGCTACTCCATTCCTCAAAAGAAACTGGAAAGAATTACTCCGATAACGGGCACTAAACAGATTCAAGCCATTTTGCAACAATCTCCTACCCGCATCTGGATAGCTACCGAAGGAGCCGGTCTACTTCTATTTAACCCGAAAACACAAGAAGTCAAAGCTTATCATCATTCTTCTTCCAATCCTAAAAGTATCAGTTCCAATTATATCCGTTCTCTGGCATTGGATTCGCAAAATCGCCTATGGATAGGAACATTCAATGATCTAAACATTTATCATGAAGGAAACGATTCTTTCGTTTCTTACAGCAGTAGTCCGGTAGAAAGCGGCAGTCTGTCACAGCGTTCGGTCCGCAGTATCTTTATGGATTCGCAGGGCGGAATGTGGCTTGGAACCTATTTCGGAGGACTAAACTATTATCATCCGATCCGCAACAGATTCAAGAATATCCAACGTATTCCATATAAGAATTCTCTAAGTGACAATGTAGTCAGTTGCATTACCGAAGATAAGAATAAGAACTTATGGATAGGAACAAATGATGGTGGATTGAATCTATATAATCCAAAGACACAACAGTTTACACACTATATCCTGCAGGAAGACGAACGGGAAATCGGTATTGGTTCCAACAATATCAAAGCCGTATATGTAGACGAACAAAAATCACTTGTATATATAGGAACACATGCCGGTGGTCTGACTGTTCTCCACCGCAACAGTGGACAAATGGAAAGTTTCAATCAGCTGAATAGCCAGTTGGTCAATGAAAATGTGTATGCCATTCTTCCTGACAAAGAAGGTAGTATCTTATTAGGAACTTTAAGTGCACTGGTTAGTTTTAATCCGGAGAAACGGAGCTTCACCACCATAGATAAAGAAAAAGACGGTACGCCATTTACTTCACAACGAATCACAATCCTGTTCAGAGATTCTCGTAAACGTCTTTGGATCGGTGGTGAAGAAGGTATATCAGTCTTTCAGCAGGAAGGGATCGAAATAGAAAAAGCTCCTATCCTTCCGGAATCATCTGTAACAAAGATGTTTACCAATTGCATTTATGAAGCTGCCAATGGCATCATTTGGGTAGGTACGCGTGAAGGTTTCTACTGTTTTAATGAAAAAGAGAAGAAAATCAAACGATATACAACAGCTAACGGTTTACCCAATAATGTGGTCTACGGTATCCTGGAAGATACTTTCGGGCGTCTCTGGGTAAGCACCAACCGTGGTATCTCCTGTTTCAATCCGGAGACAGAGAAGTTCCGCAATTTTACGGAATCCGACGGGTTGCAAAGTAATCAGTTTAATACTTCTTCATTCTGCCGCACCTCTAACGGACAAATGTACTTCGGAGGTATCAACGGTATCACAACTTTCCGCCCGGAACTCCTACTGGACAACCCTTACACTCCTCCGGTAGTTATCACTAAACTTCAACTGTTTAACAAAACAGTCCGTCCGGATGATGAAACCGGTATCTTGACTAAGAATATCAATGAAACAGAAAGTATCACGCTAAAATCATGGCAAACGGCTTTTACACTTGAATTTGTGGTATCCAACTATATTTCAGGTCAACACAATACTTTCGCTTATAAATTGGAAGGATATGATAAAGAGTGGTATTATCTGACAGACAAACGTGCTGTCTCCTATTCCAACTTGCCGCAAGGCACTTATCATTTTCTGGTAAAAGCTGCTAATAGTGACGGGAAATGGAACACTGTACCTACGATGTTAGAAATCATTGTTCTCCCTATATGGTACAAGACCTGGTGGGCAATCGTGCTTTTCCTCGCTATTTTTATCGGCTTTATCACTTTCGTCTTCCGCTTCTTCTGGATGCGTAAAAGCATGGAGGCAGAGTTGGAGATTGAACGCAGGGATAAGGAACATCAAGAAGAAATCAACCAGATGAAGATGCGTTTCTTCATCAATATTTCCCATGAGCTTCGCACGCCGTTGACTCTTATCTTAGCTCCTCTACAAGAAATAATCAATAAGATCAGTGACCGCTGGACTCGTAATCAACTGGAATATATCCAACGCAACGCTAATCGCCTACTACATCTTGTCAATCAATTGATGGATTATCGCCGCGCCGAATTGGGAGTTTTCGAGTTAAAAGTAAAGAAAGAGAATGCACATCAACTCATACAAGATAATTTCTTGTTCTATGATAAACTGGCGCACCACAAAAAGATTACTTATACTCTCCATTCCGAATTGGAAGATAAAGAGGAACTTTTTGATCCTAATTATCTGGAACTGATTGTTAATAACCTGCTTTCAAATGCTTTCAAATATACGGAAAGTGGTCAAAGTATCACTGTGACATTAAAAGAGGAAAATAATTGGCTGGTACTGCAAGTTAGTGATACCGGTATTGGCATTCCTATCAACAAACAGGGAAAAATATTCGAACGTTTTTATCAGATAGAGAGTGAGCATGTAGGAAGTGGTATCGGTCTTTCACTGGTACAACGTCTGGTAGAATTGCACCATGGTCGTATCGAACTGGATAGTGAAGAGGGTAAAGGCAGTACTTTCTCTGTCTATCTGCCACAAGACATAAATACCTATAAATCCTCCGAGTTGGCTTCTAATGACACTCTGAATGAGGAAGGTCAGGTATATTCCACCAACTCGAAAGAAATGTATTTCATTGATACGGAAAAGGTCGAAAACGAAACGATCGAAGCCGGTGACAAGAAGCGTGGCACTATTCTTATTGTAGAAGACAATAATGAAATCCGCCATTATCTTAGCAGCGGACTTGCAGAACTCTTCAATACGCTGGAAGCCGGGAATGGTGAAGAAGCCTTGGAAAAACTGAAAGACAATGAAGTTGACATCATTGTAACTGATGTCATGATGCCTGTGATGGATGGTATCAAACTGTGTAAGAATGTGAAGCAAAATATCCGTACCTGTCATATTCCCGTGATTATCCTGTCTGCTAAAAGCGAAGTCAAAGACCAGATGGAAGGTCTGCAAATGGGTGCGGATGATTACATCCCGAAACCATTCTCACTTGCTATCCTGACTACGAAGATACAGAATATGATGCGTACCCGTAGACGTATGCTTGAACGGTATTCCAAATCCCTGGAAGTGGAACCGGAAAAGATTACGTTTAACGCCATGGATGAAGCTTTACTGAAACGTGCCGTAGCTATTGTAGAAAAAAACATGGATAATATTGAATTCTCTACTGACGAATTTGCCAGAGAAATGAATATGAGTCGTTCTAACCTGCATCTTAAATTGAAAGCTATCACAGGCGAATCGACTATCGATTTTATACGAAAGATCCGTTTCAACGAAGCAGCAAAGTTACTCAAGGATGGCCGCTATACAATAGCAGAAGTCAGTACAATGGTAGGATTCAATACACCGTCTTATTTTGCTACGAGTTTCAAGAAGTATTTCGGATGTTTACCCACGGAGTATATTAAGAAAATAAAAGGATAAATCAGTGAATTCCGAATATGAATCTGCCGGCTTGAGATTTATGTTCATTTCGGTTCGGAAAAGAACATAAAATGCTATTACTGATAATAATACATTACTATGCAGCTTTCAATTTATTCTCTTATTAGCATTATTTATCTTATTACCAAGCGAGCTTTCGTTTGACAGTTGTTGAACGAAAGCTTGACTTTAGTTAAACTATCGTTCGACTTAAGTCAAACGAAAACTCATTAGGCAATGAAATAAATATCAATAGGGAAGCTATTACTTAAAAGTAGCCAATAAGATCATTATTGTATCTAAAAGGAGTAATATTCTACATAACGAATACTGAAAGCTAATTCCCGAAAATCTTCAACCTTTAAAGAAGAAATACATTCTTTACCCCATACAAACAAAAACATTAGACAAAAATGAAAGACTATTCAACAATACCAATAGTCGTAAAATTGTCATACTCTATATATTTGCAGAGAGAGCATTATTAATTAATAGATGAAAAAGCATACTATGAATTATTTAAACAAACTGTATTCTTACCTACTTTTATCATTAATCAGCATTCTTTTTGTGAATGCTCACCCGGCAACTATAAAACAAGATATTGACTGGCCCCAATTTATGAGTCAACAAGATATGATATGGGAAAAGTTACCCGAATATTGGTATGATTCCGCCTTTTTAGGTAACGGAAAGCTTGGGCTAATGATTTATAAAGAACCTGGAAAGAACTACTTGCGCTTAGAAACAGGCAACTGCGATGTACATGATCACCGCACTAAAAGAGATGTATTCGGAATCCCTAGACTACTTACCGGACATTTTGCCCTACATCCTAAGGGCAAAATAATCAATGGAACGATGCATCTTGACCTTTGGAATGCTGAAGTTTCAACAGATATTACGACAACTAAAGGAGTCATCCACTTGCGAAGTTTTGTCCATGCGGATGAAATGATGATAATAGTAAAAGCAACAACAGAAGGAGACGAACATGACTTCCAATGGGAATGGATAGCAGCTGAAGCTAATAGTCCTCGTTATTTGATTTTCAAAAGACAAGGAAAAGCCAATAAAATACCAAAAGATTACGAACTTAATCCGACAGCAAAAATCAGTAATGAGAAAGAAGTCAATCTATCTGTCCAGAAATTATTGGCAGGAGGAGAAACGAGCATTGGATGGCAAGAAACACATAACCCCGAAACAGAACGCACCTTATGGATAAACCTAACACATACATATCCTCAAAACAATTCGAGTGAAATATGCAAAGCTGAAATCCGAAAAGCTATACGTAAAGGTTATCACCCCATGCAAAAAACACATCGTAAATGGTGGAATACTTTCTATCCTAGTAGTTTCATAACACTGCCGGAAGCACAAAAAGAAAACTTCTACTGGATACAGATGTATAAATTAGCCTCTGCAACACGTGGTGATCGTGCTCTAATAGATAACACAGGCCCGTGGCTAACCGAAACCCCATGGCCGAATGTCTGGTGGAATCTCAATGTTCAACTTACCTATTGGGCACTGAATACTTCCGACCATCTAGATCTGGCAGCTTCTTTAGAAAATGCCCTCTACAATCATATAGATCAGTTACGCCTCAACATTCCCAAAGCTTACCGCCATAACTCATTAGGAATAGGGGTTGCTTCCAATTTGGAATGTATGACTACAGAAGTAGGAATTCCAGGAAAAGGCAAAGCTCAAGTAGGACTACTTCCATGGGCCTGTCACAACCTATGGCTTATCTACCGACATAAAATGGATGATGATATTTTACGAAATAAATTATTTCCTTTATTAAAAGAATCAATCAACTACTATTTGCATTTCCTGAAAGAAGGAGACGATGGAAAACTTCATCTCCCAGCAACTTACTCCCCCGAATATGACACCGTGGAAGATTGCAATTTCGACCTCGCTCTGCTACGTTGGGGATGCCAAACACTACTAGAATCAGCCCATCGTCTGAATATCCAAGATTCATTGATTGAGACATGGAAAAATGTGCTTCTTAAACTGACTCCTTACCCCACAGACGAGAATGGATTACTTATCGGAAAAGATATGCCGTATGCTTTCTCACACAGACATTATTCACATTTACTTGCTATTTATCCTCTATACTTAATTAATAAAGAACAACCGAATGATATTGAAATGATTGAGAAATCATTGTCTTTTTGGCAAAGCAAGCCCACAGCTCTCCTAGGTTACTCATGCACAGGAGCATCTTCCATTTCCTCTGCTATCGGAAAGGGAGACGATGCACTAGCCTATCTAAATAAATTATTTGGTAAATTTCTTAGTTCGACGACTATGTATAAAGAAAGTGGGCCAGTTATTGAGACACCTTTATCTGCCGCCCAAAGCATTCACGATATGTTATTACAGAGTTGGGGGGGAAAGATTCGCATTTTCCCAGCTATCCCCGCTACATGGAAAGACATTGCTTATTCAGGTCTGCGCACGGAAGGGGCATTTAAAGTATCTGCCAGTAGAAAGCAAGGAAAGACACAATTTATCCATATTAAAAGTCTGGCAGGAGAGCCTTGCATTGTAACGACTGATATAGTTAACCCTATTTTTGAAGGAAAAAGAAACTTCACTATACAATCATTCCCAAACAACACCTTCCAAATTGATTTAAAGAAAGGAGAAGAGGTCTTCATTTCCCCCCAAGGAGAAAAGCCAGATTTTATCATTTCTCCGATTCCTCATACTTCTAAAAATCATTATGGATTAAAAATCATTCACCAGAGGAGGTAAAAATGTACAAAACCAACCTTGTAAACACTGGTAGATTAGATTACATTATGATACATAAAAAGCCTGCTATCAGATCCGTAACAGGCTTTTTAGACAGAAGTAATATATGATTCAACAAATTTAATATCAAAAAAATCATTTTT
>OGPE01001332.1_pt1 | contig 16315 bp, 9 predicted proteins | sample 1552881 | NCBI WGS metagenome assembly OGPE01 (sample SAMEA2580236, study PRJEB22360) | human gut metagenome | biome: human gut; feature: human-associated habitat; material: faeces | place: Denmark | collected 2008/2010 | reverse complement strand
TCCGAGTTGCTGCTCTTACTTTCGTATGGATGCCGACCGCCGTTTACAACAGAAATCCGACCGAAAAGAGAAACGTGTCGTTGAGCGGATTGAATTTATCGCCGCCCAAGCGCCATGCGGCGTCGCACCGCACGGGGCCTGTAATGAATCCGCAACCCAACGAAGCGTAATTGCCTGTTCCTTTGTTCTTCTGACCGAAGTGGTATCCGCCGCGCACGACACCGTGCCGAAAAAAGGTGTATTCGGCTCCTGCGGCCAAACCGGTGATCCCTCCCCGGAACTGGTGGCTCAAATCAAGAGCGATGCCGAGCACGTGGTTCGAGCGAAAAGGCAGGTGGAGCGAACCTCCGAGCGACCCACGTATCGGCAGGCCACAGCGCTCTCCGTCGGAGGCTTTCACATCGGGGCCGATGTCGGCCAGCCGCAGCCCGACGATCCAGCGGGCACCCTCCACAGCGCGGAGCGTCCCGCGATAGGCCGCACCGATATCGAACGAGACGCCTTGCATCGGTTTCTCCCCGAATCCCTGATCGGAACGGACGTAACGGGCCGTCAGCGAAAACGCCAGATTCCGGCCGATCCGACGGCCGTAACCGACCTCTGCCGAAAGGTCTTGCGGACGGGCCGTTCCGGCGGGAAATCCCTGTTCGTCGGTCAACCCGACCGAAGGTCCGCGGAAATAACGCACTCCGGCCAACAGGGCGTTCCGCGAGTCGGGAGTATAAAATCCCCCCACGCCGTAAAGCACATTGGCGCTGTCGAAAGCCGTATTCCAAGGTCCGGAGAACAGGGCGCCTCCGGCATGTCGTTCGCCGATGAGACTTAACGCGGCATTGGCGTAAACGGCCAACGGATTGTCCGCAACTGCTGTCGCGGCCCCTGCCATACCGGCTGTACGGGCATTGGTTTCCAGGCCGAGGAACGGCATGATCCCGGCATCAGTGGTCTGGGCTTGCGCCGCATAACCGCCTGTCGCGAAAAGAAATGCCGCGGTAAAGTGTTTGATCGATTGGTAGATATACATGGTTTTGCGGTTATCTTTTGATGATATGGCTGTTGAGTTTGCGGCCGCGGCACTCGACCGTGCAGCTGTAAGTCCCGGGAGAAAGCCCGGATACGTCGATGCGCCCCGTGTTACCGTTGTCGCCGGCACGGACCGAAACCTGCGTAGCGAGCACCTGCTGCCCCGCCGCATTGTGGAGCCGGATGGGAAAATCGCCCTCGGCGTCCGGAATGCGTACGTTGAGTACATCACGGCATGGGTTGGGGAAAAGCTCCATCGCAACGCCCGTACCGTCGACGATCACCTGGAATTCCGAAGTCGCCGCGGCGCCGTCGAGGTCTCTTGCCGTTACGGTCAGCGTCGTGCGGCCCGCAGCGCAGGGCCGTACGAGCAGTTCCGAATCCTGTACGCGGCACTCCACGACCTTTTCCGCGGAAGGCGAAACAAAGTAGGAGAGCCGATCGCCCGGAGCATCGGCATCGGTAAAATAAAGTTGAAGATCGATGCTCCTGCCCGCTTTGTCGTCACTTTGCAGAAAGAGGTTCGGAATGGGAGCGGTTGCCTCAGGCGGGGTATTTTCTCCGGTCCGGACGGAGATGACGGCCGGGCGGGACGGAACGCCCGACGGACTTCGGCCGACGATTGCCAAGCAATAGATTTGCCGCGGCTCCAGCCCCTCAATTCGGCAGGCAAAAGTTTCACCGAGACCCGCATCGGAAGCAAAAGTGTGTCTGACGGCCGTAGCAGGAATGTCGTCGACCGTAGCGGCCGAAAATGTCCGGGTGTCGATGTAAACGTCGAATGATGAGACCGGACGCTCCAGATAGCATCGCGGAACACGCCACGATAGTTCCGCATGGGTGCGGTATCCCGAAACCGCAATCGTACGTTCGTCGACCGGATCCGGCCGGGTATCATAGAAAAGAACGTATTCGGCATCGACCAGTCCGTTACCGAGCATTCCGGCATACTCGGGATTGATCGTTTCCGTAAACTGCTTTCGGCCCGAACCCACGAGCATTTCCCGCAATTTCTCGCTGGTGAACCCCGGTCCTTGCACGCCGAATGCGGCGACAGCCAAGGCCGCAATGCCCGAAACCTGTGGCGCGGCCATCGAGGTTCCTGCGGAGTAACCGTAACCGCCGTTCGTCGTGGTGCTGAAAACGCGGAATCGTTCGTCGCCGGTAGCATGGCCGCCCAAAGCCGCGAGGTCGATCCACGGACCGTAGTTGGACCCGGCGACCTTACGACCGTCGATGCCCAGCGACGCTACGGCCACCACTTTCTCGTAGGCTCCCGGGAACACCGGGTCGGAAATGCCGTCGTTGCCCGCGGCAAAAATGACGATGCCGCCTTTCATGGGACCTGTCTGATTGCCGTTCTCATCGCACCCGGCATACTCGATAAAATAGTCGATGGCCGCTTTACCCGACTGCGACAAGTCCGGAAGACCGGGGACATAAGTCCAGCTGTTCTGGCTGATGACGGCCCCATGGTCGGCCGTCCAGACCATGATCTCCTCGATCGTCGCGGCATCGCGTCCCGGCTCGTCGAAAATCTGGCAACTCATCAGCCGCACACCGCTTCCGGGCGTTCCGTCGCCCCCCGCGATGCCGCAGACGCCGATGCCGTTGTTGTTGACGGCGCCGATCGTACCTGCGACATGCGTGCCGTGGCTGCTGGGGGTGATCTCCGTATTATGGCGGCAGAAGTTGTAGCCGCAGGCTGGACTTATAATGTTTTAGCCGCAGGCGCCCTGTCCGTCGCGCCAGATATTCGCTGCCAGATCGGGATGCGTATAGTCGATGCCGCCGTCCACCACGGCGACGACGACGTCTTTATGTCCGGTGCTGACGCTCCATGCCGGAAAAATGTTGAGGTCGGCCACGGCCGTCGATCCGACCGCAGCGCCCACCCGGTGGTAAATCCACTGATTGACCAGCAGCGGATCATCGAATCCGGGGATTGCGACATTGTCCGAACCTGAGGTGCGGCTGAAATCAGCTTGCGAGACCGTCGCCCCGGCGGGAACCATACGCGGAACAGGTTCGATGCACTCGACTTCGTCCACCCGGCCGAAGCGTTCCATGGCCTCGGCGACAGAAATCGCCCCGGAGAAATGAACGTCGTACCACAGATGAAGTCCGGCCCTGCGGCGGCGTTCGCGGAAACGGTCGCCATCGGAAAAGACACGCTGTACGGCAGTTGCCCCGGCACGGGTGGCGGCGGCATCGAATGCAGCGATTCCCGAGCCGGAACCGCTGCGGGTAAAGGCACGGGTGTCGAGTTCGGCTGCTGTTTCGCGCAGCTTAATACGGAATACGCCGGGTATGTAAAACTCCTGCATCGGGGTTTGTCCGACGCCGGGAGCCGGGCCGGATTCCGGGTCTCTGGTACAGGCCGTCAGCAGGAGGAGCGTCAGAAAGAAAGAGAAGTGTTTCATCGGTTTTAAAGGAAAAAGGTCCGGAGCCGGCAGACGGCATCCGGACCGAATAAACATTTCTTAAGGATCACGGAACCAATTTGATGTCGAGAAACGAGTCGGTGCAAACGTAACAATCCGATGCCGAGGTAGGCCCCAATTGCCATTTGAAGGTTTGCACCGTCTGGTTCGGAAGTCCGAACAATTCACCCCGAAACGTGTAGGGGGCATAAAACTGCATGATGCCGTCTGGCAGGTAGATGACGCTGACGGGATCATTGGCTTCGACCGTTTCGTAGACCGGTTTCCCATGTTCGTCCACCTTCGGTCGTCCATAATCGTCGAAGGCCTGTTGGCGATAACTGTAGCGGAACGACCAAACTTTGCTGGCGGCATATTGCCGGAAATTGGTCGTCAGCGTCGCGTTGGGCCGCGTGAGTGTCCCGATTTGTTCGCCATTGGCCATTACCTTGAATTCGGTCTCGGTGATCGCCAATTGGCTGCTGCGGATGGTTTCGAGGTAACTCTCCGGAGTGTATTGTCCCGAAAGCGGCGTCATGCGAATCCGGTTGCCGGTTTTAATGCCCCGCAGAATGATTTCGTCGAAAGCCGGAGAGAGCGACATGAACGTGAATTCGTAATCTCCTTTCCATCCTTGGTAGCCGGCGCCGTTGTCTCCGGGAAACGAGAAGAAATGCAGATAATCGTTATGGGTTGCAAATTTCAGCATGGGACCGGTCGAGAATTCGATCCGATATTCCGATTCCGTGCGCAGCGGATCGGCTTCGACGAAAGTGCTCCCCTCGAACCAGGCCTTAACCATACGGTCATCCTGGAATTCGACGATATAAATCCAACCGCCATAACCGAGATTTTCGTCAGGGAAATACTCCATCACCCATGTCTTCCCGGCCTGCAATGCGAATTTGTAGCGTTCAAGCGTCTGCTCGATCCGGGTCGAGGTCGACTCGCTGAAGTTATTTTCCGAATCGTCGCATGCAACGGCTGAGAACAGCAGCCCAGCCAGTATTAATATATTGATTCTCTTTTTCATACATTCAGTTTAATCTTCAAGATTCGTCCAGTCGATGTCTCCGAGTTCGGAAAGACGGCGCAGGTAGATGTCGCTCCACTTCGCAACGTCCACGCCAAAATCGTCGCGGAGCCATGCGATGAGAATCGAGCGCTTCTTCTCGATTTTGGCGCGGCCGTCCGCGCTTTCGATCGAGGAGAGCATCGCCTCCCACTCCTCCTCGCTCATGCTGATCAGGCGTCCGCCCGTTTCGGCGATGTCCTCTGCGGGACTCGAACGTGCATACTTCGAAACGAAGCCCAGCTCCATGTAGTCATTACCGCTTTGGGCATACTTGTCACCCACGTAATCGCTTTGCGTAATGGTATCGTAGTCGCTCGGTACGGGATATGTACCATCGAGGATATGCATGAACTCGTGAAGCATCGTTCCGGCGATTCGTTCGCTGTCCTTTTCCCGGTCGAAAAATTTTACGCCGAGAACATTGATTTGAAGGCCATTTTCAGCCGATGCCAGCACGGTGTTCCCGGTGCTGCTGATCTCAAAACTGCCCACCAAATAGAGTACCCGCGGGAAATAACTCTTTGCGAAGAGCAATGGATCTTTCTGATCGGACATCAGTTCCGCCATGGCGTCAAGCGTCGAGTATTTGATCAGTTTGGCCACCTCGATCGATTTGTCCACGGGCGGCGGCGAGACCCAGTAGTTGAAGTGGGTTTCGCGGTCAGGCATGCGGTATTCGAAACGAATGTTGTAAGGTTCCGTATAGTGCCGGTCGAGCCAGAAATCGAACTCGGTCTTTTCCTCGGCGGGATCGACAAAGATGCTTTTGCCGTCCGGTTCGTCCTTGTCGCATGAGGTCGTAGCGCCTGAGACAAGCAGAAGCAAGAACAGGGATATGATTGTCGGTTTCATAATTCAATATAAATATTTAGTGAATTGGTTATTGGCAGAACGGATGGTCAGGACGATTCTCATTGCGGGGATTCGCTTCCAATCCGGCTGTGATAACCTCTTGAGGCAGTTGGAGCGCACGTCGAAGATCTTTCTCGCCGAGCGTGGCCGCAACAGTGAATCCGGTTGTATTGTCATCGTTGTAGGCCGAGTCGTCGAAACGATCAATCACGATGCCGTAGCGTTTGATGTCCCCCCAACGCAGTCCGTCGGCGATGGTCTCAATGCGGCGGCAAAAGAGCGTGGTCTGAATAAGGTGCTCCTGTTCACCAGCCTCGACTGTAAAGCCGTGGGGATGGAGCGGCTTGCGCGATGTCGGCTCCAAAGCGGTGTATTCGGCGATGTATCGATTCGATGACGGATCACCGTAGACCTCGGCGATGCGTTCGCGGGTCAGAGATTCGATGCCGTTCTGTCCGACCAGATAGAAAGAGCCGATCCAGGCATTGAGGTCGGCAACTGCCTTGTCGTACTCCTTGAGATGGACATAGGCCTCTGCACGGCTCAACACCGTTTCATTGGTTGTGAACGCCACCATCGTCGAACGACCGATTCCTACGCCGGTTACCGGGTCGGTTACCTCCCACTGGTTGGGCCATTTGGGCATGTAGATCTTGTTGACATCGTTGTCCTGCCAAATGAAAGGAGGATGCTGGTAGACCTTTTCGATGCAGTTGTCCTTCCACCGGTCCCACGGACCGCCCATCGGCCGCTTCGCGCGGTAGGTCTCCCTCTTGGCGACGCGGTAGTTGTGAGTGAAGCGCGCGCCGGAGTTGCTCCAGGCGTTAAAAAGCGATCCGTTACCGGTCACCATGGGAATCATCAGCAGGTTGAACGAGTGTCCGACGCTGATGTAGTCGAGGGTACGGACCGAGCCGTCCCAGGCCAGCTGCTTGACTGCCGCCCAGTCGCGCATGACGGTCGAAGGGGCACTGCCGAGGACCTCGGAGGCGTATTCGACCACCTTTTCCCACTTCAGATAATAGAGGTTGAAGCGCGTGGCAAAGGCATAGGCGGCGCTGCGGTTGAAGTGGTACTTCGGAACCGCATAGTTGACATCGCTGACCAGAGGAAGCGCCTCCTCGATATCCCGGTCGATTTTCTCATATACCTCCTTGAGATTGTCCCGGTGATAAACCGGATTGAGCGTCGTTTCGGGAGCTTCCATGTAAGGGACTCCCAGGTATTCGCCACTTTTTTCAGGATGATAAGGGAGACAATAGAGCATCGTGAGGCAAAAATGCGAATAGGCCCGGCAAAGCAGGGCTTCGGCTTTGGCCGGAAGCAATTCTTTGGGCGTACCCTGTTTTTCGATCGCTTCCAGAGCGGTGTTGGCTGCGGCAATCGCGGAGTAGTAGGCCTGCCAGGTATTTTTGTTGCTATCGTTCTCGGCCTCGTTCATGTCCATCCAGTAGCTGTTGTGCTCCAGCAGCAGGCTGGTGTTAGGATTGTTCGCTCCCATGTCGTCGCAGTTGTCCGATGCGATTTCGCACATGCGGGTGAAACTGCGTGAAGGATAGGCCGACACGAGCAGCCGGTTGATTTTGTCCGGCGTATCGAGCTCAGTACGGTTGTCGGGCAGTTCGTCGAGGAAATCGTTGCAGGCAGCGAGTATGAGCGAACCGGCGCCGAGAAGCATTATGCGTGATATCAGTTGTTTGATTTTCATGGCGGAGCGGGTTTAGAAGCTGACACGAAGCGTCAGCGTGAACTGTTTGGGCATCGGTACTGCAACACCTCCCGTATTGAAGAACTCGGGATCCTGGCCTTGCAGTTTTTTGTCCGAATAGATCAAAAACGGGTTGGTTGCCTGGAATTTGAGCGACAATCCGCTCATGCGCAATTTCGAAGAGACCGATTGCGGAAAATCGTACGAGAGCGAAATCTCTTTCATGCGGATGAAATCGCCTTTGGCGACCCGTACATCAGAGTAATTGTAGGCGCTGTACGCGACATAGAGATTGGAAATATCGTTATTCTGTCGCGTGCTGGCGATAACCGGGACATTGGTCCGTCGTTCGTCGCCGGGATTGAGGTAACGATTGGCGAATTCCCGGGGCATGGCCGTCAGATCGGAATAACCGTTCGAGAAAATCGGATCGAGACGGACGACGTTTCCAAAGGAATAGGTCATGAAGACGTTGAGCGTGAATCCCTTCCACTTAAAGATATTACCCAGGCTGCCCGTGATGGTAGGATCGACAGGACCTTCATAGACGAGGTTGCTCATATTCACAGTCTCCTGGAACTGGATGTTCGTCGAGGTAATGCTGCCGTCAGCGGCGAGGAACGTCGGGATGCCCATCTCGTTAAGTCCCTTGAATTTCAAGGAAAAGAGCGAACCGCGCGGCGTACCTTCCATCGAGTAACCTGTGCCGGTGATATAATCGATCATGCGCGTCATGGTTTTGAGTTTGGTTACCTCGTTGTCCATCCAGGCAAAGATGAAATTGGTCTGCCATTTGAAGTTTTTACGTTCGATATTGCGGGTGAAAAGCGAAAGTTCCACACCCTGCGATTTCATCTCCGCGACATTACCCTGCTTATCCACGGCACCGCCCAAACCCATTGTTACAACGTTGCCGATCAGGTCGAAATTATTACGTCGGTAGGCGTCCATCGAAAGAGTGATGCGGTCGTCGAGGAATCCCATGTCGAGGCCGACATTTAACTCATGCTTTTTTTCATAGGTCAGTTCCGAATTCTCAGGAGCTGAAATACTCAATGCAGGTTCCCGGATTTCAGTCGCACCACGCCACGGGTTCAGCGGATAGATCGTAGCCGTGGAGTTATTGACCCATGTGGGGCCCCGGTCGGCAGTGAGGCTGTAAGAGAGTCGCAGCGCAAGGCTGGAGAAGGCCGGACGCAATGGTTCGAAGAACGACTCCTGGTCGATGCTCCACTTGCCGGCGATATTCCAGGTCGGCAACCAGCGCGCCTTACGCGATCGGCCCAACCGGTTGGAACCCTCGTAACGGAGCGTACCGTTGATCGTATAGCGGTAGTCGTAGGAATAGGAGAATGTGCCGGCGAAGGCGGCGTTGCGTTCCCGTGTATTGGACAGGCTGTAATACTGGGTGTTTTCCTCCAGTTGTTTCTTAAACAGATCCAGGATGTAGAACGGCGTTTCGCCCATGTCGTATTGCAGGCCCCAGCCTTGGAACGAGGTGGCGCGGCGGTCGATGGCATTGACTTCCACAATGCCGAACAGATTCAGAATGTGCTTGTCGTTGAACGTGTCGTTGTAGCTGATCGAAGCCCGGAAATCGCGGCTCTTGGCGCGGAAGTCGCTCCGTTTGTAGATACCACCCTGGGGAAGGATCGAGTATTTGTCACGGTTCGGCTCATCGGGATTGTCGTAGAGGTAGGGATTGTTGCTCTGAATGATCGAGGTGGCCATCGAACGGTAGGCCTGCGCCTGGTTCGAACTGTCCTCGATGTGATGCTCGGTGCTCGAAGCCTGATATTTGATTGCCCCAAGGGCCGAAACTTCGACTTTCGGAGTGATCTTCCATTTGAGTTCAGCCTGGAATTTCACGTCGCTCACATTCAGGTCCATATAGTTCTTGGACAACTCGTCCTTGATGTTGAACGGAGTGTAATTGCGTGTGTAGAATTCATCAGGGTCGAGCGTGCGCGACGAACGCAATGCATAGGAGTAGGGGTTGATGTCGAAATCGCGTTTGACGGTTCCGAACACAGGGTCTACCTCCGACGAGAGCGATCCCGGTGCACGCTGTTCGCGGTACGAAGCGTTGCCGATGAGGTTCAGCGTCAGCTTGTCCTTGAGGATGTGCTGCGTGGTATTGACCAGAAGCGTGTAGCGGTTCACCTTGCTTTGGATGCTCCATCCCGGATCGACCATCGCACCGACGGAAGCGTAATACGAGCCTTTTTCACTGCCCGAGGAGATGCTGGCCGAGTGGCTGTGCTGAATGCTGTTGCGGAAGAGTTCCTTGAACCAGTCGGTATTGCGAAACTCCGCCTGTCGCAGGTAGGCGTTGCGCCCTTCGGGGGTGTTCAGCACGGCGAACTGCCCCGTGGCAGGGTCGTAGGTGTTGATCAGTTGCGACAACTTGCCGTAGACGCCGCTTTCCGAGCGGTAAACGGTATTGGCATAGTTGAGCCATCCCTTGTCGTACATCTCCTGGTAGACGGTCATCTGCTCTTGCGAATTCATGATGTTGAAGTTCGAGTAGCTGGGAACCATACGCATCGTGAATTCGCCGGTGTAACTGACTTTCGTAATACCGGGCGTGCCTTTCTTCGTGGTGATGACGATGACTCCGGCCATGGCGCGGGCGCCGTAGATCGAGGTTGCCGAACCATCCTTGAGAATCTGGAAACTCTCGATGTCATCGGCGTTAAGTCCGGCGATGGCCGAACTGATGAGCGTCGTGGCGTCGCCCGACGACAAGGAATTGGCGTCGACGTTGATCACATCCTCCATGATCACACCGTCCACCACCCACAACGGCTTGGAGTCTCCGAAGATCGACGTAGCGCCGCGAATGCGGATTTTCGGGGCGGCGCCGAAAGTTCCGGAAACGTTTTGCACGGACACGCCGGCAGAACGGCCTTCAAGACCGCGGCTGATTTCACTGATGCCGTCCAGTTTGACATCCGAGGCCAATAGTTGGTCCGTGGCTCCGGTGAAGATACGCTTGTCCATCTTTTGCATACCGGTCACTACGACCGATGCGATTTCTTGTGCGCTCGCTTTGAGTATGAAATCCATGCGGTCGGCATCGACCTTCTTCTCGACCGGATCGTATCCCAGAAAGGAGACACGCAGTACGGCTCCGGAGGGGACATTTTTGAGTGTATAAAGCCCGTCGATCGCTGCCGTGGCGGCATTGTTCGTGCCGACGACCTGGACGACGGCGCCCGTCAGCGGCGTACCGTCCTCTTCGGATACCGTGCCTGTTACCACGCGGTTCTGTGCCGAAGCCCGGCACACCACTGCCATGGCGAGCAGAATGAGTATGGTCAGTTTTTTCATTGGTCAGTCATTGAAATTCTTGGTTCCGGGGCGCAGGCAGGGCCGCGGTCGGCAAAAGTCGCGGCCTGCCCGCTGCATTCGGAGTCGGTTAGTAGTTTTTGGAAAGTTCCAGTGCGTTGGTTAAACAGAGCTGCCCGGTAAACGACCAATACCGGTCGTTGTTCTCCCAGAAACAGAGCGTCTTGGCCTCCCGGCCATTGCCCTGGCCGTTATCGCTGAACACGAGCTGGATCGTGCCTGCATTTTCATCGAAGACAGGTTCCGCCGCCCAGGCGACCACGCCCGCCTGTGACCAGATATAGTTGCCTTGCCCGTTATTCGGGCCATTGAAATGGAGGGTGTAGAACTTTGTTCCCGAAAAACCCAGTTCCTGACCGGTCTGAATGACCACTTTGCCATCGGCGAACTCCGCCGTAAAGGGATAATCCTTGAGTGCGGGATCGTTGATGGTGACCTTGTACGAATATTGATTTTCCTTGGCGGAGAATGTGACCGACGAGAGATTCTGGATGCTCCCGGCAAAAATATCGGTTTTGGTTACGTTCCACGTGCCGAGCAGGAAATCATAGGTGCTCTTTTTAGGTTGTATAAGCGTAACGATCACCGGATCGCCTTCTTCAGGTGTAAACTCCGCGCGCCCCTTCACCTCGACACGGCTCGACGCCTTGTTCGATGTGAAACTGACGCTCGCGCCGTCTTCGCTCTTCGAGAACGAGAATGCGTTATTCGGGTTCTCCGTGAGTTTTACATCGTAGACTCCGGAGCAGGTTACCGCAACGGAGAGCGTGCGGTCCGTATCGGAGAAGATGAGCGTCGAGGGTACAACGACAAGCCCCCTGAATTTATCCTGAACAACGTTGATCAGCAACGGCTTGAGTCCTTCCGCCTTCACGGTGACCGTGGCTGAACGCTCCTCTGAGCCCGTATACGCAAGAACGTTGAAATTGACGATCGAGCCGATGACTGCAGTACGACACCACGATTCGCTCGACTCCGCCGTTACATCCCGGCCACCGGCATCTACAATAGCACTGGCAAGACCGCCCTTGTAGTCGAATTTTTCACGCGTAATACTTCGGAGTGAAACAGATGTAGGATCGTCATCCTTCTCGCATCCGGTCAACAAGGCCAAGGAAGCCAGCAAGAAAAGTAAGTAATGTTTCATATGGGTAATTTTGGGTTGGTTGATTCCGCATTGTCAATCCTGGCCGGCTGATACTGCGACCTGCCGAATTCAATGTAAAATTACTGAATCCGGGATTCCGTGTTGAAAAATATCGTTCACTTTTACGATAAAATCGGCTCGGAGGCCCCGGGAGTTGAGAAATGGCTCATTCTGCCCCTGGCTACTGCGTTCCGGGGTCCTGCTTTTCGAGGAATTCCGTCGGAAGAACCCCGAACTGCTTGGCAAAACATTTGGCGAAATAGGACGACGAACTGAAACCGGTAAGAAATCCGATTTCGGTAATGCGGTATCGGCCTTCAATGATCATCCGTTTCGCCTCGTTCAAACGAATGAGTTTCATAAAATCGTTTGGCGTCAAGCCCGTAACGGCTTTCAGTTTTCGGAAAATCAGCGTGCGGCCCATCGCCAACTCACGAGCAAGAAGTCCCACGGACAAATCCGGATTCCGCATATGGGCGATGATCACGTCGCGGCATTTAAGGATGAACTCTTCGTCCAACCGGTTCTGTTGAGAACCCGTATCGAATTCGGTCATGAATTTGCCTGCATAGAAGCGCCGGATTTCATCACGCGTACGAAGCAGGCTGGAAATCTGCGCTTTGAGCTGGTCAGGCGAGAACGGTTTCTCGATATAGGCGTCAGCGCCGCATTCGAAACCCTCGATTTTAGAGCTTATGCCAGTCCGAGCCGTGAGTAAGATCACAGGGATATGGCTTGTGGAAATGTCGTTTTTGATACGCCGACAGAGCTCTATTCCATCGATATCGGCCATCATGATGTCGCTTACGACCAAATCGGGATCGTTGTTTCGAAGCAGGTTGAGCGCCTGGCTCCCGCTATCCGTTGAGATAACAAAATAATCGTTTCCGAGCACCTTGACCAAAAAATCGAGGATATTGCTGTCATCATCTACAACCATGACTGTATGGCGGACCGTCATATCGGAGGGCCGTTGTATCGCCAGGTCCGTTCCGGGTTCTTTCTGAAGCTGCGATTGCCCGACGGTTTCCGTATTGAGACGTGTCTCCACACGAATATCCATCTTTTCGCTCGCAGGTTCAGGGATGAATGCCGTCAGCAGCGCTCCGGATTTGCCGTCCGGACGTTCTGTCGCCGTAATTGTTCCGCCCATCAGGCGGATGAAGATTCGGCACAGATGCAAGCCAATTCCGACTCCGGACGCGAATCCGTTGTTCCGAGTTTGGTAAAAAGCTTCGAAAACCTTTTCCCGCTCTTCAGCCGGGATACCGGGACCGTCGTCCCACACTTTCATCACAAGACCGTCGTCTCTGCGATCGATGCAAATGTGGATTTCTTCTGCGGCGAAACGCAGAGCGTTAGACAACAGGTTGCTTATGATTTTGGTCAGCGCCTCTCGGTCGGTGATTTGCATCAGGCGATCAGGGATCTCTTCGATCAAACGGATGCGCCGCTGTTGTGCCGTGGGACCAAACATAGCCAATTGTTCTCGGACGAGTCGGCCGACATCGCAGATATCGTAGCGGAGTTTGTATTTGTTCGAATCGATCTTTCGGAAATCGAGCAGTTGGTTGACCAGCGAATGAAGCCGGTGGTAATTTTGCTTGATAACAGCCAGATACTCTCCGTCCTCCTCGGAAATCCGATGCGATTTCATGACTTGTTCCAGCGGCCCAATAATCAGGCTCAAAGGAGTTCGGATCTCATGGGTAATATTGGTAAAGAAACTGATGCGTTGCTCGTAGAGATTCCGTTCGTTCTCGCGTTTGACCGATTCGATCTTCTCTCGCTGCTGTTGCTCGGTACGCCGCATCCAGTAATACAGACCGACAGCGATTACGATAAGCGTCAGTACCACGTAACCTGCCAAAGCACCTTTTGACCGGAAAAACGACGGCTGGATACGAATCCAGAGTTTCGTCTCATCAGAATTCCATTGCATGTCGCCGTTGCCAACCTGCACCCGAAAACAATATTCTCCGGGACGCAGGTTATTGTAGTTGACCGAAGCGTTCCGGCTATCGGTCATGGACCAATGATCGTCGAGTCCGTCGAGTCGGTAACGGTAGCGGCAATCTCCCGGAAAGAGGTAGGTTGGCGAAACGAAACGGAATCCCACCGAGGTCTGGCGGTGCGACAGCGTGATCTTCCGGGTGTATTCGACAGGAACCGAAAGCGGCGAGCTTCCGTCTTCCGCATGGGATACAGGCAGTCCGTTAAGCGAAAATCGGGTGATTATGACCGGATAGAGGTTCAAGTTGCCCATGATGTCATGGGGGGGGGTGAACGTACATATACCATCGGTCGTACCCAGCACGATGCGCCCGTCGGAAGTGAGGATACCCGAATTGGACATAAATTGTTCGGTGTGAAGCCCGTCGGCGCGCGAATAACGTTTCAATTGTCCAGTTGCGGGATAAAAGACGATCAGCCCCCTGTCCGTCGTGATCCAGAGTCTGTCGTTTTCAGGGATGATCCGCTGAATGATCTTACTGGGCAGAGGCAAGGTTTCATGGCGAACGAAACCGTCCTTTTCGTTATAACTGCAAAGTCCGTAACCGTTGGTTCCGATCCACAACCGGTTCGTGCGGTCGACGGCAAGCGTGTTGACCGCATTGCGGCTGATCGTCGCAGGGTCGTCGGGATCGTACCGGTAGTGCTGCAGGAGGTCGGTACGGGCATCGTAGGAGTAGAGGCCGTCTTCGTTCGTCGCGATCCAAAGACGGCCAGCATGATCCTCCGTAATGTCTGAAATACGCACCTTGGGGTCGCGTGTCACAAAACGATCTTCAAACCGGTCGTAATAAAAAAGCCCCACGGAAGTTCCGGCCCAAATGCGGCCGCTGCTGCTCCGGAATAGGACGAAGACACGAGAACTGGGATCCGACGGATCTGCAAGATAGGATTTCACGGTTCGGCTTTTCAAGTCCACGGCTTCGATACCCCGTTGGAAAGCGGCGATCCAGAGCGTTTGGTCATCGACAAGCATTGAAAAGACGTTGTAAATGGCAGTCCCAACGTTTTGAGCCGTGCGGTACGGAACGACCATGCCGGCATGTCTGTCGAAGAGCAGGATGCCGTCATTTTCGTTTCCCAATAGATACTGCCCGTCTTTCAGTTCACAGACCGCGCTGACGACCTTACCCCGGTCGGAACTATCGTTCTTTCGTGTGGCATAGCAAGTGAAGCTGTTACGGGCCGGGTGAAATTCTACACCCTCATAACAAGATCCGAACCAGAAATTTCCTTCGCGGTCGTATAGAAAAGAGAAGATGTTGCAACACTTGGTACGCATGAAGGGAACTTCAGTGTCCTCTATGGGACGAAGTTCCGATTCAGAAATACGGTAGAGTGTCGCACCACTGTTCGCACAGACAAGCAATTCGCCCGGCGCCCGCTCTGCCAGGCAGTGGATACGTTGCAATCGGCCCTCCCCATTCCTATCGTCATAATTGGTGAAACGGCCTGTGCTCCGGTCGAAGCGATCAAGACCGGAACTTACCGTCCCGAGCCACAACGTGCCGTATGAATCTTCTGTGATGGCATCGATCGAATTATCCGAAATGCAATTCCGTCCGTCTGTTTCCTTCCGGTAATGAGTGAAGCATCCTGTCTGCTTGGAAAAAGCGCACAACCCTTCGCTGTAAGTTCCAATCCATATGGTTCCATCCTTGCTTTCGTAAATGGTAGAGATATAATCCTGCGCGATGGAGGTGTCATCACCGGGAACATGGCGGTAAACCGTAAGGCATTCCGTTACAGGATTCCAGCGAAAAAGCCCCGAATTGACAGTCGCAATCCAAATTTCACCTTCCCTGTCCTCAATGACTTCGGTCGTCTGTCCCGTAACGCATGCTCCGTCGGAAGTTCTGACATCGAAATGTCGAAAACGGTCGGTCGCGGGTGTGTAAATGTCCACGCCGTTATCAAGTGCGAGCCAGATCTGCCCGTGGCTGTCGAGCATCAGCCGGCGGATATTGTTGCTCGAAATGCTCGACCGGTCGCCATCGGTATGGGTGTAACAGCGGAACTCACAGCCGTCGAAACGGCACAATCCGTTGTCGGTTCCGAACCAGATGAATCCCACCGAGTCCTGAACGATGCCATAGACGTGATTGGATGACAGGCCGTCATCCACAGTATAGTTACGCAGATTATGATAAACAGAGGCGTTCGCCGATTCGGCACGCTCCGACAGAAACAAGATATAGAATAGAAACAAAAATGCAGCAATACAGCGGAAAATTCGTTTCATAGAAATTTGGATTATTGACAAATATAATAAATGCAGGACTTTCTACAAAGATAATATGATACAGAAAAAGGCCAATTTCGTACATCTCGGTGTTGCGAGACGACGTTTCATGACGCGACAGTTCGATTTTTCCTTTCCATTCAGATTATTGGCCTCGATATGTACTATTTTATCGTACAGCGGAAAACTTTTCATCTATTTTTACTTCGCGAGACGAGATAAAGAATTACTACTTAAATTTCTATCTTAATGAAATCGAACCCAAGCCGCACCCTGTTCCGCACGCTCTTCGCGACGGGACTCATCGCAGCCAGCCTCTGCTCCTGCTGCCCCAAACACAACACCCTCACCCAGGCCGAAATCGCCGACGGCTGGCAGCTGCTCTTCGACGGCAAAAGCCTCGACCAGTGGAAAGACTTCAACGGAGATTCGCTCACGCAGCCGTGGCACGTCGTGGACGGCTGCATCCAGGCCGCGGGCG
>OGPE01001326.1_pt1 | contig 16366 bp, 10 predicted proteins | sample 1552881 | NCBI WGS metagenome assembly OGPE01 (sample SAMEA2580236, study PRJEB22360) | human gut metagenome | biome: human gut; feature: human-associated habitat; material: faeces | place: Denmark | collected 2008/2010 | reverse complement strand
CCGCCGTCAGCAAACAGCTGCAGGTCCATCATCTCCTGCTTGCCCCGGGCACTCCGGTCGGCAAAGCGTACATTGTCCGGGTAGCGCTCGGCCAGCAGGGCAAAGCCCGCCTTGGCCAGCTCAAAGGCTCCCTCGACCCATGCGGTACAGGGCCGGGCGGCAGTCACCGTCAGGCGGGGGCCATCGGGCTCGTCAAAAGCATCGCTGTGGGCGTTCTCCTCACCCGCCAGCAGGCTGACCAGTGCCTGCATCAGGGTGCTGACACCGGCACACACGATATCCTGCCCTGCCGGGGCATAGCCTGCATGGCCCGCCGCCTCCAGACGCATGGCCGGGCCGTAAGGGCCGTCCAATTCCGTATAATTCACCTTGATCATTTCTGCCTCCTTCTCATGTAAAACCTCTCCGTCACCTGCGGTGGCACCTCCCCTAACAGGGGAGGCAAGCCAGCAGCAGCGTGAACCTGGCTCTCCCGTTAGGAGAGCTGGCGCAAAGCGCCGGAGAGGTTCTTCGCCAATGCTCTTGTGCTCAGATTTTCCTCCGCGCCGCTCAATTTCTCGTTGAACCGCGCGATCTGCATCTGGGCCGCCGTCAGCTTCTGTGCCAGCGTGCCGTTCTGCCGCACCCTCTGGCGCACTTTTTCGATGCCCTCAAAGTCCATCATCTCCAGTGCCGCCAGGGCCGCGTCGGCATTCTGGGGTGCAAAGAAACCCAGCTGGTAGCACTCCTTCGCCGTTTCATTCTGGGAAAGGCGGCTGAAGGTGGATTTCTTCTCAGCGCTCACCACGATATCAAACACCGGTTCCCGGCTTCCCAGCTCCACGCCGCCCATCAGCCCCATAGGGCGGGCACGCAGCGCTGCCCCGGAAAAGGGCACGAACTCTCTGCCTCCGGCAGGCCCGATGATACGGAACACCCGCTCCTCATCGTAAAACTGCCGCATCAGGTCAATGATGAGGTAGCACTCCCTTGCAAAGGCCCGGTAGGCACTTTTGAGCATATCGCGGGAGAGCTTGCTGCCCGCCTCCTGCAGGGCCGCAATGGCACTTGCCGCCGTCACGCCGCCTGCGGTGCCGCCCTGGGTCATATCCCGGTTTCCGCTGATCTCCTTCAGTTCCTCAATGCGGCTGTTGCGGTAGCTCAGGCTGTTCCCCTGCAAACCGGCGGTCTGCAACGGGCGGAAGCTCTCGTCTCCCAGCCGCCCGGCCACATGGACGATGTCCCGGCTGAGATCCGCCAGTTCCTCCTCGTTCACGCCCGCCGTGTCGCTGAGCACATACCGCTGCTTGGATGCCAGCAGGACATTTTCATCCATGGCATGGTTCATCCTGTCGATGGCGGTCTGACATTCCTTCATCACATCGATATAGCCAAAGCCCGCCGGGCTGTCCTCTTCCATAAACAGCGGGTCGAACACGAAGGGATATTTTCCGTGGTCGTAGAATCCCCGCCCGGCAAGGGCCGGGTCGTTCTCGCTGGCGTAGAGCACCACGCCATTGCAGAACTTGCAGTAGTGGAGCAGGGTGCGTCCGGCCTCGTCCGGCTTTTTGTAGTACCAGTCCACCACCACGCTTTTTTCGGTGGTATCCAGCCCGCCGTCGTGGAGAAAACGGGGTACATCCAGCACACTGGCGCTGTGGCCCTTCAGCTGGGGCCAGCGGTTTTCCAGCTGTTTGGCGTTCTCCATGCTCAGAGAGAAAAAGTGGGGCGAGGCCTGGATGTCTGCCACGCCCGGCTCCCAGTAGAGCATGAGCAGATTCATGGGCCGGATGGCGATCTCTCCCACGCCGCCCCGGGCCTCCGGGTCCCAGAACACGCCCTTGACCCCGGTGCCCTGCTTGAGCTTGCGCCACCAGGTGTCGCTGTACACCTGCTCATAGTCTGCCTGCTCCAGCACCACCGGCAGGATGCTGGAAAGCACCTGTGCGGTCTGCGCATCGTCTGCCGCCCGGGGCAGAACATTGGGGGCCGGGTAATTGTCCATGGCATCGGCGTGCTTGTTGGCAATGCTGTTGAACAGCCACCCACTGGCAGGCTGGGGCTTGCCCTCCATCATGGGGTTCTGGTAGTTCTTCCAGTGTCCCATCCGGAACCACAGCTCGTTGTCCACAATGCGTTTGTCCAGCGCGGCTTTTCCGGCCTTGTATTTCTGTAAAATGGCAGTGGCTTCGGCCACTTCTTCTGCCCCAATCGGCAGTTTGTCATCCAATTCGCTCATAATGCTCCTTCCTGTAAACCTCTCCGTCATTGCTTCGCAATGCCACTTCTCCCAATAGGAGAGGCAAGAGCGTTTCTTGGCTCCCCTACCAGGGGAGCTGGCGCGAAGCGCCTGAGAGGTTTATACCCTGTAAAATCTCGCCCTCCGGTGCAGCTCCAGCGGATCATCCCCCACCGGAGGCTGCGCAGTCTGCCGGGGCGGGGAGATGGGATTTTCCATCAGCACATAGCGGCACTCGTCATAGATATGGTCCTCCTGCCGGGTGTCGATGTCCTCCACATTGCTCTCGTCATAGACCAGGTTCGGGAGGGTGCGGATGAAGTGCCTGCAGGTGTTGAACACCTGAAACATGGGCCGCCCCTCCCCATCGAACGCCAGCCGGTAGTGGAACTGCATCTTCCCCGCCAGGCGGGTGTGGTCACCGGGGACCCAGTGGAGAAAATGGGGGCCCCGCTCCATCATGGCGGCAATGCTCTCGCCCCGGCTCTCATCAAAGATGGCGGGGTCAGCCACCCCCAGAATGGTGCGGCCCTTGAGCATCGGGTCGTTCTGCTCCGCCTCCCGGATCCGCCTTGCCTGTTCCACCGGATCGATGCGCAGGCCCTCGTTGGGGCGGCCCGTGCAGCCGTACAGCTCCTTGATGCGGTAAAGCCTGCCCTCCTCATCCGCCGCGTACCACCCCACCGAGAACGGCTTCGAGAAACCGAAATCGTACCCCCGGTAGATCTTCCAGTGTCTGGGGATGGCAAAGGGCGCAATGACATGGGTCCAGCGCTGGTCCTGATAATGCCCCGGGTCGTTCCGCCACTCGGTGAACACCTGCCCCGAAAAGCTGTCCCAGCTGCCATAGAGCAGGGCCTGCTTTTCCGCTTCGGGCAGGCTTGCCAGACTGGCAAGGTAGTCCGGGTCATTTTCCAGCAGGGCGGGGTTGTCGAACACGCTGGACGGGATAAACACCCTTGCCCGCTCCAGCACCTTCTCGGTTCCGTCCGGCATCCGCACCGGGAACTGTTCCACAATGGGGGTGCCGGGCGGGGCAGGCGTGATGAACCTGGCTTTCACCCAGCCGTGCCCCACACCGCCGGGATTGGTGGTGGCCCGCAGGTAGACCCGGGTGCCCGGGCCGGTAGGGCGGTTGCGGCTCATCATATAGCTGTACTCTTCCCACTCGAAATGGGTCAGCTCATCGAACCCGATGAAGTCGAAGGCCTTGCCCTGATAATTTGTGCGGTCCTTGGTGTACTGCATGGAACCAAAGTAGATCTTTGCCCCGCTGGGGAACACCCACACATGGCTGGTGGCGTTGTACTGCGCCGTAGGAAAAGCCCGCTTGTAGTAGGCCATGCTCTTGTCCACCAGATCACTGAGCTGGGGGTAGGTCTTGCGCAGGATGAGCCCCCGATAGTGGGGGATGTGCACCTGCCGCAGGGCCTCGATCACCAGCGCGTCACTCTTGCCGCCGCCTGCCGCGCCCCCGTACAGGGCTTCTGGTTCTGGGCGGCGCATGAACTCCGCCTGCCGGGGCTGGGGCCGCCATACGATCTCTGCATTCATACGTCCTCCACGGCTGGCAGAAGCACCACGCCGCACGCCCGGGCCTCGGCATCCGCACCCTGATCATTCAGGGTCTTGGCCACCGCAGCCAGATCCTTCAGCACCGCCGTGGCCTCCTTGAGCCCTTTCATCAGGGCGGGGTCGGAACCATCGCCACGCTGGGCCTTCTGCCGGGCGTTCAGCTCCTTGACCTCCTGCGCCAGCATGGTGCTCAGGGTGTCGGTGGCCTTGTGCAGGCTGGCAAGGCTCTTGTCCCTGCCCGGCTGTTTTGCTTGCGCCATCCTGTGTTCTCACATCCTTTCTGTTTGGCTTGGCACAAGGATACCAGCTTTTCGTCCCCTGCAACAGCGCGCACTTTTGCAGGGCCGTTTTGTACTTTTAGTGTTATAAAATCCTGTTTGTATAAATTAAACTCTTGTTTTTCATCGCTGTATCGCGCCGCGCAGAAATCTCCGTTTTTCTCCCGGATTTTCCATGCACAGGCACATCAGGTGCGTGAAGCGCCTTTTGCGCAAAAAAGCAGGCACTCCGCCCGCCCCGTCCGGGGCAAAGGCAGAGTGCCTGCTTTCGTTACAGATTCAGTTTCGGTTCTGCTTACAGGGTCTCGATGCGGTCAAACAGCTGCTTGCCTGCTTCCACAGCGTCCTTGCTGCCAAAGGCCACACGGGTGGCGTTTGCCATCCGGTCTGCAAGGTCTGCGGCCTGTGCCCGGATCGTTTCAGCTGTCACGCTGCACAGGGCCTTGCGGTCCGCGGCCAGCATGGCATCGGTGATGCCGCAGAAGTACCGGCGGTCCAGCTCCTTGGCCTCAGCGTTGGGCTTTTTGGGCGAATCCATCTCGGACACCGCGCCCACGATGAACTCGGTCAGGTCTTTTTCGGTGTACTCCCGGCCTGCCAGCACCCCGGGGGCCTTGGCAAAGGTCTCATAGCTCTCGGTCAGGTGGGGGTCACGATAGGTGTACAGTCCTTCGGTCTGGGCACGGGTCAGCATTCCGGTGCCGTAAGCGCCGCCCACCTCACGGATGTTGTGCCACAGGTATTCGTAGCTCATAATGCGGGCCAGCACCCGGCGGTCGGCCTGCCGCTCCATGGGCCAGGTCAGGATATCATAGTTCACGCCGCCGTCAATGATAAAGGCCTCGTTCACGGGGGCCGTCAGCACCTCTGTGTAGGGCTTGGCAGCGGTGCGGCCCGGGGCAGCAAAGGCACTGCCGGGCAGCAGGGCACGCAGCTTTGCCAGCGCTTCCTCGCTGCCATGCAGGCTGACGGTCAGGGCTGCATGGTTCAGCACCTTTTCCCGCACCGCCTCCAGCTTTTTGCCCATGGCGGCCCAGTCGGCCCGTTCCAGCAGGCCGCACAGGAAGTGGTACCCGGTCACGCCGCTGCACCGCTCGCTCAGGGCATACTCCACTGAGTAGTGGGCGGCGGCACGCACGGTAGCGTACTGGTTGCCCTGCTGGATGAACTGCTGCTCCATGCTCAGCTTCTGCTGGCTCAGCACCCGGGCAAAGGCTTCCTCGGCCTTGGGGCCGGTCAGGCAGGTCTTGTAGAGGTACTCACTGCCCAGCGCAATGGCCTTGTCCAGATTCCGCTCCAGCAGGCTCATGTTCCAGGTGAGCTTTGCGTGGCAGGGGCTGCCCTCCTGCCGCCCGGTCCAGAAGCTGATGCAGGCCATGCTGTTGCCCAGCCAGGTGGCGCGCTGGGTCTGCAGCTCCCGGGCAGTGTGCTCCGGGGTATCCAGCTCGTCCAGAATATCGGTCAGCAGGTCAAGATACTGCACCTCTTCCGGGGTGCACTCGCCCAGATCGTAGTAGAAATTCAGATACAGGCTGCCCTTGGAGGGGTGGTGCAGCAGCTCCGCACCGGCCAGCGGTTCCACCGTACCGGCAGCGCTCTTGTCACCATCGCCCAGGTCGGCCACGGTCAGCGGATGGTCCAGCACCAGCTTGCCGTCGCTGCGGGCAGGGGCAGCATCCTCTTCGTCCTTCTTGGGCAGGGCCGGGGTCTGGATCACCTGCACCGGCTCGGTCAGCAGCAGCTCCTTCAGCAGGTCATTGAACCAGCCGGTAGAAAGCTTCTCCCGCAGGGAAGCAAACAGCTTGTCGGTGTGGAGCAGCAGGGCCGGGTCTCCGGTGTGGAGCCAGCCGGTGGCGGCATAGATGGCATCCAGCACACCGTCGGGCAGGCTGCCCGGGCGCTCCAGGGAGGCAAACTCCATGGCGTTCAGGCTGGCCAGCAGCAGCTCCTCGGGGATGCCCCCTGCCAGCAGGTCGGTCACAGCCTGTTTCACGCCAGCTGCAAATTTGGGGGCAGTCTCTGCGGTGGCTCCCCGCAGCACCAACTCCAGCGTGGGCTGCAGGGTGCTGTCGTCAAAGCCAATGTCAATATCCGCGCCCAGCTTCTGCTCCAGCAGAGCTGCCTTCAGCGGGGACTGGTTGGTGCCCAGCAGGGCATCCAGCAGGATCTCCACGCCCAGCTGGCGCTCCCGGTCAGCAAACGCGCCGGTGTACCAGGCCAGCGCACACTGCACCTGATCCGGCTCGGGGTTTTCGGTGTAGTACGGGATGTGCACACGCACGCCGTTCTGCTGATCCTGCACCGTCAGCCGGGGGTGGCTGGTTCCCTTGGGCATCCTGCTCAGGTAGTGCTCATCCAGAAACGCCAGCTTCTCGGCCATATCCATCTTGCCGTACAGGGTGATGCAGCAGTTGTCGGCGCTGTAATGGCGGCGGTACACCCGCTGGTATTTTTCATAGGTCAGGGCCGGGATGGAGGCCGGGTCGCCGCCGGACACAAAGCCGTAGGCCGTATCCGGGAACATGGCCCGCTCCAGCGCGTTCTGCAGCTGCGCGTCCGGGGAGGCCAGCGCACCCTGCATCTCATTGTAGACCACACCGCTCACCGTGCCGTCCGCATCCCGGTGCCAGCCCTCCTGCTCGAACACGGCCTTGTCCACCATGGCCAGCGGGCAGAACACAGCGTTCAGGTACACATCCATCAGGTTCTTGAAATCGGTCTCGTTGGGGGTGGCAAAGGGGTACACGGTCTTGTCCGGGAAGGTCATGGCGTTCAGGAAGGAAGCCATGCTGCTCTTGAGCAGCTGCAAAAAAGGCGAGGTCACGGGGTACTTCTCGCTGCCCGCCAGCACCGAGTGCTCCAGAATGTGGAACACACCGGTGTCGTCGGAGGGGAAGGTGCCGAAGCCGATGCCGAACGCCTTGTTGGTGTCCTCGTTCTCCACCAGCAGGACAGTGGCCCCGCTCACATCGTGGTTCAGAACCGTCAGCACACCGTGCTGCTCCGGGCAGTCCTCGCGGCGCACCAGCGTATAACCGGGATAGTTCATGTTGTTTCTCCTTTGGGTCATATTTTTTCAAAGTGTTTGGCCCTATTGTACCACGCCTTCCGGTAAGACGCAACGAACAAAAAAGGTGAGCGTCCTCACCCTCTCAGGCGCTTCGCGCCAGCTCCCCCAAAGGGGGAGCTTCTGACGAAACCACAGACTTTGCAATCACTGCCAAGGCCTCGCCCTTCGGGAGAGGTGGCAGCGCGCCAGCGCTGACGGAGAGGGTGAGCCAGCTTCCGGGGACATGAAAAAGGCTCCCCCTTCGGGGGAGCTGGCAAAGCCGAAGGCTTTGACTGAGAGGGTTGTTTTTACTTTTGATCCGACACCCGGAACAGCACGAATCCCACAATGAACAGCACGATCAGGCTGCCCACACCCACATTGGCGCTGCCGGTCAGCTGGCTGCCCACACTGACGATCATGGTGCCCAGAAAGGATGCGCCCTTGCCGCAGATATCGAACAGGCCGAAGTACTCGCCCGATTTTTCCGGCGGAATGATCTTGGCAAAATGGCTCCGGCTCAGCGCCTGGATGCCGCCCTGGAACATGCCCACCACAACGGCCAGCACCCAGAACTGCCACTGGTGCTTCAGGAAAAAGGCAAACAGCGCAATGCCCGCGTAGGCCGCGATGCAGACCGGGATGAGGGTGCCTGAGGGGTATTGCCCGCTCAACCGCCCGAACACCAGTGCCGAGGGGAAGGCCACGATCTGGGTGACCAGCAGCGCCAGCAGCAGGCCGGTGGTGTCCAGCCCCAGGGCCGTGCCGTAGGCCGTGGCCATATCGATGATGGTGTACACACCATCGATGTAGCAGAAAAAGGCCAGCAGGAACCAGAACACCTGCCTGTCCTCTTTCAGGTGGCGGAGGGTGTGACCGATGCGGGCAAAGCTCTGCCGGATGGCATGTTCCTGCACCTCCACAAAGTGCACCTGCTTATACTGGCGCAGCAGGGGCAGGGTGGTCACCAGCCACCAGGCGGCGGTGATAAAGAGAGCAAGGTTCAGCGCCGTCATCTGGGAGATGCCGATGCTCCCGGCCCCCAGCACCAGCGCCAGACAGACCACAAAGGGCACACAGCTGCCAATGTAACCCCAGGCATAGCCTTTGGAGGAAACCTCATCCATCCGGTCCGGCACAGTCACATCGCTGAGCATGGAGTCATAGAACACCAGACTGCCCGAAAAGCCCACCTTGGCAAAGATGAAGATGAGCAGAAACGGCAGCCAGGTGTTTGCCATCCCCATGGCGCAGCAGCCGATCACACCCACTGCCACGCAGAAGGTGAAGATGGGCTTTTTGAAGTTGCGGGTATCGGCCAGTGTGCCAAGGATCGGGCTGAGCACCGCCGTGATGACTGTGACCGCCGAGGCTGCATAGCCCCAGTAGGCCAGATACTCCACCGAGCTCAGGCCGCCCCCCTCAGCCAGTGCGTTGAAGAAGATGGGGATCAGCGTTGCCACCAGCAGCACAAACGCCGAGTTGCCCACATCGTATAAGATCCACGCCCGTTCCAGGCTGGTCAGGCGATTTTTTTGCTTTGCTTCGTTCATTTACGTTCCTCTCAAAATTCTCCGAAGGTGTGGTCATAGGTCTTGTCCAGCGGTGCGCCGTTGGAGAGTCCTTCCACATATTCCGTGATGAGCCGCACTGCCAGCGGAAGAGCCTGCTGATACAGCGCTTCCAGCTCTTTGTCGCTGGCCTCGCACCGGGGATTGGGCTGGAGGTTCGCCACCAGCCCGTGCATGACATCATAGGTACCTGCCGCTTTCAGGGCCGTCAACACCACCCAGCGCTTGACCGGGCTGGTAGCCTGCAGCAGATGGTGCACCCGCACCATGCCCCGCATGGCTCCGTAGGTCTCATCTGCCGTGACATTTTCGTAGAACGGCGCAATGATCTTTGCAAACTCCCGGTTGGGGCGGATATGCCCCGCCGTGAAAAAGTGCATCGGGTCAAGCCCGTCCTCCCGCATCAGCTGGTTGTCAAACTCCGTCTCGATCTCGCAGTGGCTCACACCGCTTTCCCGGGTGTAGCGCTCCACATAGGGGTGGCAGGTACTGTCCAGTGCAAAGTGGCAGACGAACCCCAGCGCATAGGCCAACGCAGCATTCTTGTTGTGGGCCGTGTTCACCACGCCCCGGGCCCGGGTAAAGAACACCCGGCCCGGCTGCTCGTGCATGGCGTTGCCCAGCCGGTTCACGGGGTTGGACTGCAATGCCCGGTAGTAGAACATCAGGTCAGGCCCGTGCAGGCCCATATCATACAGCGGCCGATATGGGGTGATCTTTTCCCGCAGCTCCCTGGGCAGCTGCACCAGAACATCCGCACCAAAGCGGCGGTGTGCATAAGTAGATGGCATATCCTCTCTCCTCCTTTTCGTACCAGAATCAGTATAGCAGAATCCCACCCCCGCCGCCACCCTTCCGGGTCTGATTTGTGTAAAATTTTTGAGATATTTTTCATCACGCCCATCCCATAGCGCAAAAACGCCCCGCCGGTCTCCCGGCAGGGCGCTTTCGCAGGGTGGTATTGCAGACCAGTTCGGTCTGTGAAACGTCCGGCAGCCAAAAGCCGCCGGGCGTTTTTGACCCGGCGGCTTTCAGCTATTCCAAACGATCAGTTCTTACGATCAGTCTTTCTTCACCATCATCTTGCTGGCCTTATAGATATCGCCGCAGCCCAGAGTGATGACCAGATCGCCCTCCCGGGCGTTCTGTTTGACCCAGTCAGCGGCAGCCTCCAGGCTGTCCACCAGCACAGAGTTGGGGATCTGCGCCGCCAGCTTTGCGCTGGTAATGGTGGGGTCGTTGGGCTCGCGGCTGCCCATGATGGGGGTGATCACCGTAATATCAGGGATCTTGAACACATCCACAAAGTCGTTGAACAGCATCTTGGTCCGGCTGTATGTAAACGGCTGATGGACTGCGATGACACGATTGTAGCCCAGCTCCTTGGCGGTGTTCAGGGTCGCGCGGATCTCGGTGGGATGGTGGGCGTAGTCGTCCACGACCACCGCGCCGTTGCACTCGCCGTAGACCTCAAAACGGCGGCCTGCCCCCTTGAAGTTCAGGGCAGCGTTGGCGCACTCCTCCACGGTCAGGCCCACAGAGCGGCAGACAGCACACATGGCCAGTGCATTGTAAATGTTGTGGCGGCCCGGCACTGCCAGACGGATGTGGCCCAGCTCATTGGTATCCCACTCCTTCAGATCAAATTCAAAGAAGCCGGGCTTGTATTCCTGCACGTTGACAGCACGGTAATCGGCCGCATTGTCAATGGCAAAGGTGCGCACGCGGCGGTCCAGGGTGTACATGACATCCATGGTGTTCTTGTCATCCGCATTGGCAAAGATCATAAAATGGGTCATCAGGGCAAAGCGCTTGAAGGCAAACTTCAGCTCGCCCATGCTGCCGTAATAGTCCAGATGGTCGTTATCGATGTTCAGCACCACGGACATATAGGGGGTCAGCTTGAGGAAGGTCTCGGAGAACTCGCAGGCCTCGATGACGATATCATCGCCCTTGCCGGCCTTGCCGTAGCCGCCGATGAGGGGCAGCTTGCCGCCGATGACTGCAGAGGGATCACGGCCTGCCAGCTCCAGTGCGGTGGTGATCATGGAAGTCGTGGTGGTCTTGCCGTGGGTGCCGGAAACGCAGATGCTGTCCTTGTACAGGCGACTCACATAGCCCAGCAGAACGCTGCGCTCCACAGTGGGGATGCCATAGGAAGCGGCGGCGTTCAGCTCCACGTTGTCCTTGGCAATGGCGGCAGAGTAGACCACCAGGTCAGAGCCGATCACGTTGTCCGCAGCATGACCCAGGCTGACCTTCACGCCCATCTCCCGCTCCGAGCGGATGATGCTGCCGTCCAGCACATCGCTGCCGGAGATATCATATCCCTTGGCAGTGAGGATCTGGATCAGCGGATACATACCGCTGCCGCCGCAGCCGATGAAGTGGATCTTTTTTACATGATCCAGCAGATGCATGGTATAATCAGTAACGAACATAAGCAGGCAAACCTCCAATAAACAAACGGCCGCAAGGCAGACCGAATCCATCTTAATTCTTGGGTACTACTTATTATATAATTTTTGGCCGACAAAATAAACAGTTCCGAGCGAATTTTCGGAAAGAACCAGAAACTCCGGCACATTTTTGTGACAACTGTACAGATAGCCCATGGATTTTCGCCCCTTTTGCACACTTCATAAAAGATTTACATTTTTTATCGGCTTGATAGCTAACAATTTTGAAGTATTTGTGGTATGATAGCTGTAAATTTTGAACCATCACACTGCCGCCGGACGCGCGGCTGGAAAAGAGGAATCTCATTTTGAACATCAAGATCACTGCGGACAGCACCTGCGATCTGTCCGAAGCGCTGCTCCGGCAGTGGAACATCAGCCTGATCCCCATGCACATCCTCATGGGGGAGGAAAGCTATCTGGACGGCGTTACCATCCACCCCGCCGATGTATTCGCCCATGCCCAGAACGGCGGCAAAATGCCCAAATCCGCCGCCCCCAATCTGGTGGAGTACACCGACTTCCTCGCCCCCTTTGCCAGAGACTACGATGCCGTCATCCACATCAATGTCGGCTCCAAATTCTCCTCCTGCTTCCAGAACGCCCGGCTGGCGGCGCAGGAGTTCGGCAATGTCTATGTTGTGGACAGCGAGAATATCTGCACCGGGCAGGGCTATCTCGTCCTGCAGGCAGCCAAGTGGGCCGCTGACGGCCTGCCGCCCAAGAACATTTCCATGCGCTTACAGGGCCTTGCCAAGCGGGTCGAGTTGAGCTTTGTGCTCAACCAGCTGGACTACATGGCCAAAAGCGGCCGCTGCTCCGGCGTGCTGGCCTTCGGGGCCAACATTCTGGGCATCAAGCCCAGCCTGGCCGTCATCGATGGTGAACTGAAAGTCGTGCGGAAGTACCGGGGCAGTCTGCCCATCTGCGTGGGCAAGTACATCACTGACCAGCTGGCGAACCGGGAGGACATCGACCGCAGCATGGTGTTCATCTCTTCCACTCAGGCAAAGCCCGGCTGCATGGAGGCCATCAAGGCCGGACTGCGGCAGTACGGCAATTTTGAGAATGTCTACGAGACCGACATCGGCACCACCATCGGCGGCTATTCTGGCCCCGGTACCATCGGCATCGTGTTTGCACGCAAGCAGTAAATTTCTCCCTGCACACAAAAAAGACGCGCTCATCACAGAGCGCGTCTTTTTTGCTTGATATCCGGTTTTCTCAGCTCAGCCGTCCGCTCTCTACCGAGAAGCTCAGGTCGGCCACGGCCATGGTGGATCTGCGATGGGAGACCAGCAGGACGGTCTTTTCCCTGCACTCATTCCGCACGGCCTTGAGGATGATCCCTTCGTTCAGGCTGTCCAGATTGGAGGTAGGCTCGTCCAGCAGGAGAAAGGGTGCATCGTGCAGGAAGGCACGGGCCACACCGATGCGCTGGCGCTCACCGCCGGAGAGTGCACCGCCCAGCTCGCCCACAGGGGTATCATATCCCTTGGGCAGGCTGTTGATAAAGCCATCCAGCGCGGCCTTTCTGCAGGCAGCCTCCACCTCGGCACGGGTGGCATCGCGCCGGGCGATCCGGATGTTGTTTTCTATGGTATCGTCAAACAGCTCCGTTTCCTGGGTCACAAGACTTTCCTGGGCGCGCAGGGCGGCAGTGTTCACGGTGCGGATGTCACGTTCACCAAACCGGATGGTGCCGCTGCTCACATCCCAGAAGCGCATGAGCAGCCGCAGAAAGGTGGATTTGCCGCTGCCGGAACGGCCCGTGATGCCCACGATCTTCTTTTCCGGGATAGTCAGGCTCAGGTCGTGGAGCACCTCTTCCTTGGCGTAGGCAAAGCTGACATGCTCAGCCTGTGCACCGGTAAAGACGGTGTCCGCGCCGTTGGTCACATCGGCAGTCACGGGGTCCTCGTCCAGCAGGTCAAGGACACGATCGGCACTGGCGAACACCTGTGTCAGGCTGGCACCGAGGTTGGCCAGCGCCACCACCGGGCCAAAGGAGCTCAGGGCCGACAGAGTGCAGACCAGCACTCCCTCCACGCCCAGCTGGCCGTTCTGATACAGCCGGATGCTCACCCCCAGCACAGCCAGCGCCGTCAGCACGATGAGGGTGTTGGCGGCACCCACGGTCACGCCCTCGCGGTACTTCATGGCCTTCTGCTTCTCCCCCAGCGTCTCGCTGTGGGCCGTGATGCCCTCGGCACGCGCGGCGGTGTTCTGGTACTGCAGGATATCCCGCAGGCCGCGCAGGCTTTCCAGCAGATAGCTGTTGGTGTCGGCCAGGGCCTGCCGGTACTCGCGGGCGGCTTTGTCGCCCCGTCTGGCAGACCACACCGGCAGAGCAATGCCCACCAGCAGATAGCCTGCCAGCAGCACCAGTGCGGGCAGAATATGATAACTGGCCGTAAAGCAGGTCATACCGGTCACACAGAGAATCGCGATGCAGACCGGCGAAATGGTGTGGGCATAGAACACCTCCAGCTGCTCGATGTCGGCGGTGATCAGGGAGATCAGATCGCCCCGGTCACGGCCTTCCAGTTTGGCGGGGGTCAGGCGGCGGAGTGCGCCGAACACCTTATCCCGGATGAGGGCCAGCAGCTTGAAGGCGATATAGTGGTTGGAGGCCTGCTCTGCGTAGCGCAGCACGCCGCGCAGCAGGGCAAAGACAAGGATGCAGACAAAGGCCGTGCCCACGCCTGCCAGCGGGCTGGGCAGGCCTGCCGCCGTGAGCAGTGCAAAGCCGCCGAAGATCGTGATAAAGGTGGCGCAGAAATGGCCGATGACACCCATGACAATGGCTGCCAGCATGATGGGCAGCATGGGCCGGACCAGCACGATCAGCCGTGCGGCAATGGCAAACGGACTGCGGTGTTTTGTGCTGTTCATGCGCTCACCTCCCCAAGGTCTTCCAGCTGTTTCTGGGCGTTGTACAGGCGGCTGTACACCCCCTGTGCCGCCAGCAGGTCGTTGTGCGTTCCCTGCTCGGCGATGCGGCCTGCCTCCAGCACATAGATGCAGTCGCTGTCCACCACATTGGCCAGACGGTGGGAGATCAGGATCACTGTTTTCTTTCCCGCCAGGCTGTGGATGGCTTTCATGATATCGTTCTCGCTCTCGGCATCCACATTGGAGGTCGCCTCGTCGAACACATAGATGGGTGAATCATGCAGCAGGGCACGGGCCATGGCAAGGCGCTGGCGCTGCCCGCCGGACAGGTTGGAGCCGCCCTCGTGGAGTGCCGTTGCAAGGCCGCTCTGGCTGCGGCAGAAGTCTGCAAGGTTCACCTGCTCCAGGGCCGCCCAGAGCTCGGCTTCGGCTGCATCGGGCCGGGCCATCCGGAGGTTGGCTTCCACCGTGCCCTTGAAGATGGCCGCATTGTGGGGCACCAGTGTCAGCAGGCGCAGACGGTCGGCCTGCTTCCATTCGCTGACCGGGATGCCGCCCAGCGTGACCTCTCCCTCCGTCGCGGTGCGGGCACCGGACAGGATGGCCGCTATGGTGCTCTTGCCGCAGCCGCTTTCGCCCACCAGCGAGACAAAGCTGCCCTGCGGGATGGTCAGGGACACATCGTGCAGGATGGTGCGCTCCTTCTCGTAGCCAAAAGTGACATGCTCCAGCGCAAGAGTGCTGTCGGCTGGGTCGGCGGTCTTTTCGCCCTCTTCAGGCTCGTGGGCAGAGAGCAGCCTGAAGATCTTCTCAGCCGAAGCCGCACCATTCATGGCAATGTGGAAGTAGCTGCCCAGCAGGCGCAGGGGCAGGAAGAAATCCGCCGCCAGCAGGAGGATGGTCAGGGCGCTGGTCAGGCTGAGCTGGCCCTTGGCAAAGGCCGATGCCGCGCTGATGATGCCCAGACCCGCACCGCCGTAGGCCATCAGGTCCATCAGGGTCACGCTGTTCAGCTGCATGGTCAGCACTTTCATCGTGATCTTGCGGAACCGCTCGGCCTGGGCATTCATCTCCTCGTGCTTCCAGCCGTCTGCCTGATAGATCTTCAGGGTGGTCAGGCCCTGGATATTCTCCAGAAAGCTGTCGCCCAGGGTGGTGTACTCGCCCCAGTAGTTCGCCAGCAGCTTCTTGGCGAACTTCTGCACCGCCACAATGGACAGGGGGATGAGCGGCACACAGCACAGCAGGAGGATGGCCGAGCGCGCGTGCACGCCCACCAGCAGCACAAACAGGGTCACCGGGGCCAGCAGGCTGTAAAACAGCTGGGGCAGATACTTTGCAAAGTAGGTGTCGATCTGCTCTACACCCTCGCTGGCCAGCATCACGGCTTCACTGGTGGCCACCGTCTCGCTGTAACCGGCCCCCAGCCGGGTGAGCTTTGCATAGATGCTGCTGCGCAGGGTGCGCTTGACATCCTTGGAAGCCCGGTCGCTCATATCGGAGGCGCAGAGGGTAAGGCCATAGCGCACCGGCACAGTCAGCAGGCAGAGCAGCATCTCCTGCCAGAGGGCATTGCCGGTCAGGCTGCCCGCAAACACGCCGCCAATGAGGCGGGATACCGTCATCACCAGCACCACATTGCACAGCATCCCCAGCCACTGGAACAGCACGTTCAGCCCCACATAGCGCAGGGCCTTCCGATCGAAGGAAAGCAGTTTCTTGTTGATCACGAAGCGTTCTCCTTTTCAGATTCATCCGGACCGAACAGGCGGTCATATTCGCCGGTAAAAGCCCGTTCGGGCAGGGCCGAAGTCAGGGCCAAAGCGGCATTATAGCGTTCCTCCTCGGTCATGTCGATGCGCACAGGCGGAAAATGCGTCAGCACCGTTTCCAGTTGAGCCCTGACCGCCTTTGCCACAAAGATGCCCCGATCGGTCAGATAGATTTTGCCGTAGTGTTCCTTCACGATCATTCCCCGATCCATCAGCAGGTTCATAATGCGCACCACGCTGGGCTTGGTCACGTTCAGCTTTTCGGCAATGCTGCGGGAGCAGATATCCAGATGCGTCTGGGAGACCTCATAGATGGCCAGGAGATACCGCAGATGGGCTGCTGTCAGTTCCATAGTATCACTCTCTTCTATAATAATGTAAGCTGCTTCCAGTGTTATCCAAAGCTAACTTTTTTCATTCTAAAAAAGGGCGCGGGCCGATTGGATGTTCGACCCGCGCCCAGCGGTTTTTACTGATCAGTGGCAGGGGGGGGGGGCGGGGGAGGGGGGGGGGAGCCGCTATACGAGACGAGGCGAGTGGGAATACGGA
>OGPE01001310.1_pt1 | contig 16450 bp, 14 predicted proteins | sample 1552881 | NCBI WGS metagenome assembly OGPE01 (sample SAMEA2580236, study PRJEB22360) | human gut metagenome | biome: human gut; feature: human-associated habitat; material: faeces | place: Denmark | collected 2008/2010 | reverse complement strand
ACCAGCTAAAATACCGATGAAAGGGTTCGCGATTTTTCCAAATGCCAGCATACGCTGGCAAACCTGCAGTGCCTGATTTATTTAAAACAGTGCAGCGCAGTTGGGTATCTGATGGATGATAAGATGACGGCATTCGTGATGCAGAACGAGACGGTCTGGTTTAAACCGGAAGCGAAAGGCTTTCTGTCCCTGTTTTCTATCGGGGAAAAGGCATCAGGCGTTACGATTCGGAATTTAAAATATGAAATGCAGGACGGTGAGATTACAAACAGCTTTCCGATCGGAATTTCCAATGAATTTATTGGAAAACGGTCCAGTGTGACGGTGGAGCAGGGAATGCTTGCAGTGATCTTATCCGAAAAAGAATAATGGGCGCAAGAAGGGGCAGAATAGAAAGAAGGCACAAAAAACGGCGCTGTCTGGAAAACGAAATTCCAGGCAACGCCGTTTTGTTTATGTAGCGGCACAACAAAATGATATCGTCTTTATGCCGCGGTGCAGTGAGTTACATCACATTTCTAAACTGACTCATGTACAGATCGTAGTAGAAGCCTTTCTGCGCAAGCAGCTGCGCTGCATTGCCCTCCTCGATGATGCGGCCATCGTCGATGACGAAGATCCGGTCGGCCTTCTGGATCGTGGAAAGGCGGTGTGCAATGACAAAGGAGGTACGTCCCTTTAAAAGCTGTTCAATGCCCTCCTGCACGAGGATTTCCGTGTTGGTATCGATACTGCTGGTTGCCTCGTCCAGAATCAGGATGCGAGGATCGGATACCATCGTGCGGGCAAAGGCGAGCAGCTGCTTCTGGCCGATGGAAAGACCGCCGCCGCGTTCGGATAATACGGTGTCATATCCTTTTTCGAGCTTTAGGATAAAGTCATGTGCGTTGACTGCCTTTGCGGCTGCGATGATCTCTTCATCCGTCGCATCGAGTTTTCCGTAACGGATATTGTCCTTGATCGTGCCGGAGAACAGGAAGTTATCCTGCGTCATGACGCCCATCTGCTGCCGGAGGCTTTCGATGGAAATTTTCTGTACGTCGTAATCGTCGATCAGGATATGGCCGGTCTGGATATCGTAAAAGCGGCTGATCAGGTTGACGATCGTCGTTTTGCCTGCGCCGGTAGGACCGACTAAAGCAATCGTTTCGCCAGGTTTGATCTGGAAGCTGACGTCGTCTAAAACGCGCTTCTCTCCATCATAAGAGAAGGAAACATGGTCGAAGGTAACAGCCCCTTTGACCGGAGGCAGCTTGGTCACACCGTCAGCATCGGAAATTTTAGACTCTGTGTCCAGAATCTCAAAAATACGTTCGGCTCCGGCGATATTGGTGATGATCTGGTTGTAAAAGTTGCTCAGGTTCATAATCGGATTCCAAAACATCGAAATATAAGAGCCGAATGCGATCAGGATACCGAGGGAAATCTTATCGGGACCGAGAAGGACAATACCGGTAAAATACAGGGCGAAAGTGCCGATTGCCCAGCAAATATCGATGGCGGAACCGAACGCGTCATTTAAGCGCACTGCGTCGATAAAAGAATCCCGGTGCTCGTCCGTCAGTTGATGGAACGTAGCCATCGTTTCCTGTTCGGCGGAAAAGCTCTGGATGATACGGATTCCGGACAAATCCTCGTGAACAAACGCGTTTAAGTTGGAAGATTTTTTGCGGTGGATCTGCCAGCGCTTATGCGAGTACACCTGGATAAACCACATGCAGAAGATCATCAGCGGCAGGCTGATCAGGGAAGCCGCTGCGAGAACCGGATTTTTGAAAAACATGATCACGACGACGGCGCAGATTGTGAAAAAATCCGGGATCAGCGTCGTGACGCAGTTGCCGAGCACGTCCTTTAAGGAGTTGATGTCGCCGATAATGCGGGCGAGGATCTTGCCGGTGGGACGGCTGTCGAAAAAGGAAAAATCCAGGGTCTGGATGTGGGTATAAAGCTGCTGGCGGATCGTTACGAGGATACTGTTGCAGACCTTTGCCATAATCAGCATCCGCAGCTTGACAAAAAGGATCATGATCACGTTCAGCACAACGGCGATTCCAATCAGTTTTGCCAGTCCGGGAAAATCGCCGGTGGAAATATGTTTGTCGATGGCGTTTTCCATGATCAGAGGGTTTACGAGACTGACAAACACGCAGAATGCCATGATCGCCAGAACAGCGAGGATCTCTTTTTTATAGTCCAGCAGATAGGCGAACAGGCGCATCAGCGTCTTCATTTTACCGACGTCTGTGCTGTGTTCGTCCTGCTTATAAGAATTAACAGCCATAATCTGTCACCTCCTTCTGGTCAGGCATCATGCCAAATTGAGCCTGCCAGGTTTGATAGTAAAGCCCGTGAAGGGCAAGCAGTTCTTCGTGGGTACCACGTTCTGCAATGTGTCCGTTTTCCAGGACGATGATTTCGTCTGCATGACGGACGGCACTGATACGGTGCGCGATGATGAGCTTGGTCGTATGGGGCAGCCGGGTGAGGGTCTGCTGGATGGCATATTCCGTTTCCATATCCAGTGCGCTGGTCGAATCATCCAGCACCAGCACAGGTGTATGCTTTGCAAGGGCCCGCGCGATGGAAATTCGCTGCTTCTGACCGCCGGACAAGCCGACGCCGCGTTCGCCGATTACGGTATCATACTGATCGGAGAGCCGGTCGATAAATTCCGAAGCCTGTGCGTCGCGGGAAGCGAGCCGCACGTCGGAAATGTTTAAGTTTCCTTTCTGACCGAGCATAACGTTTTCCTGAATTGTGTCCGAGAACAGAAAGACGTCCTGCATAACGGTGGAAATACAGCTGCGCAGCTGGCGCAGGCTGAGTTTGCGGATATCCACGTTGTCGAGATAAATCGTGCCGCCCGTCGCGTCGTAAAGGCGGCAGAGCAGCTGGATCAGGGACGTCTTGCCGCTTCCGGTCGCGCCCATGATACCGATCGTTTTGCCTGCCTCCACATGGAAATGGATGTCGTGAAGAATCTCATGCCGGTCCTCTTTATGGAAAGAAACGTGCTCGAAGCGGATATCGCCGGTCACTTCCGGCAGGACGATCGGCTCTTCGGGTTCCTGAATCGAAGGCTTCTGGTCGTACACTTTGCGGATTTTGCGGTAACTGCCGACCGCAGAGGAAAAGTCGTTGGACAGCCAGCCGAGCATTTCCATCGGCCATACGATGTTGGTGGAATATTGTACGAATGCGCTGAGTGCGCCGAGCGTCAGCTCTCCCTGCAGGAATAAGTAACCGCCGATCAAAAGCACCAGAAGCAGCAGCTTTCCGATCAGGGAAAAGTACGGAGAGTAGCGGACAAACACGCGGGACTGCGTCATGTTCAGCTCGTAGTAGCGCTTATTGTGGGAAAGAAACTTTTTGATTTCGAATTTTTCCCGCGCAAAAGCTTTGACGGTGCGCACGCCTGCAAGGTTTTCTTCTGCAACGGTGTTTAATTTTGCGTTTTCCTCACTGATCTCTTCGTAGATAGTTCCGAGTCTGTTTTCCATCAAAATCGCAAGGACGGCGCAGAAAATCATGCAGAGCGTTGGCAGGATTGCAAGTTTCCAGTTTAAGCTGTACATGCAGAATAAAATGACGGTGACATGGAACGCAACCTCCATCATCAGCATGCCGACGTAGCCGAGTGCATTCCAGATGCGGTCGATGTCGTCCTTGACGCGCGCCATCAGCTCACCGGTGCTCGTCTTGTCAAAAAAGTCGGCGGACAGCGACTGAATGTGGGCGAATAAATCGCGGCGCATGTCTGTGGCGATGGTAGAGGAGATTTTGTCGAAGGTAAACTCCTTGGTGTACTGGAAAATACAGCGTCCGATGCCGATGAGCAAAATCGCCAGCAGCAGATATTTGAGCTTCCCCATCTGACCGCCCACAAGGACGTCATCGACGATATGTCGGGTCACCTGCGGGGAGAGCAGATCCAGGCTGACCGCGATAACCATTGAAAGGATGGCAAACAGATAGCCCGGAATGTGCTGTTTTAAGTAGTAGGACAACTTTTTCATGAAAATGAATTCCCCCTTCTTTTGAAGTTGATATATGTGGAAAAAATCCCGCCAGACAGGATTTTCGCTCCGTCTGTAAAAAGCATAACGTCGAAAGGGACGTTTGGTTAAACTGCCTGCAAAGGCAGGACATACCCATGGGTATAAAAAAACGCAGAAACATGAAAGCATGTTCTGCGGCAAAAATCTTTTTCTGTCAGGAAAGCCCTGTAGCTTTCTGAGAGCGGTAAAGAAACCGGCTCAGATAAGATGCAGGCTGCCCTGATTGACAACAAAATGCCTGTTTTTCAACATCCTGTTGTATAAAAAAAGCCGCAACATGAGAATGCCGCGGCTCTTGTCAGACGAATCAAAACGTCAGTTTGGGCGGGAGGCATTCTTATGATATTCAAAATAGTTTCGATTTGATCCGACGAACAATAACATCATAACATACCTCCTTTCCTTTCTTTTATCAGAAAATCCCTTCCGGATCTCCCGTGATTGTTAATGTGTATCGCATACGCCAACCTTAACACTGCATCAGACAGTTGTCAAGCAAAAGATTTTTCAGTCAAACTCACACAAAAGCTTTTAAAACGAAATCACGCCGAGGTGCTCCAGCAGAATCTTTATGCCCATCAGGATCAGGACAAGACCACCCGCAAATTCTGCGCGGGAGCGGTTTTTTGCGCCGATGATGTTGCCTGCCTTTAAACCGATTGCGGAGAGCAGGAAAGTGATGCAGCCGATGAAGCTGACTGCCGGAACGATGTTTACCCGCAGGAAAGCGAAGGTAACGCCGACGGCAAGCGCGTCGATGCTGGTTGCAACGGCGAGCGGAAGCATGGTTTTGAAATCGAAGCGGTCATTGGATTCATTTTCTTCATCGCTTCTGGCTTCGCGGATCATGTTGAAACCGATAAATGCCAGCAGGACGAAGGCGATCCAGTGGTCGATGCTCGTGATCAGAGAGGAAAACGTGATGCCCAGAAGATAGCCGAGAAAGGGCATCAGCGCCTAAAGGCCGCCGACCCAGCTGCCGACGGTGAGTGCCTGTTTCATACTGCCGCGACGTACGGAGAGGCCCTTACAGACGGATACGGCAAAAGCGTCCATCGACAGACCGACAGCCAGAAGGAATAATTCGAGTAAGCTCATGAGAAAAATCCTCCATTGCAAAAAACGATATTTCATGCGGAGCAGAAGGTCCGCTAATTTTTGTCGATATTGATCACACAGAAATAGGACGGATCGATCTGCTTGATCCGTTTATCGAGCCAGCTGCGTAGCTGGGCATCAGTCATTTTAAAATGAAACGGAACCACAACATCGAAAATGACGTTTGTATGGGTAGGACCGCGTATAATACGAAAATCGTGAAGGGTCAGCTGCTCATCGAGCCGGTAGACGATATCGGTGACCTTATGGCGCAGCTCATTGATCTCCGGATCATCGGTGATGACCGGGTCCATATGGATGACAGCACTGCAGGAAAGCTTCTGCTGCAGCTCGCGCTCTATGTTATCAATCAGATCGTGCAGCTCCACAAAGCTGCCCTGGGCATTGACCTCCGCATGCAGGGAGATCATCCGCCGTCCGGGACCGTAATCGTGAACGAGCAGGTCGTGAATGCCCATGATCTGTGGATGGGAAAGCACAATGCTGCGGATTTTTGTGACAAACTCCGGGTCGGGAGCCTGACCGAGCAGCGGATTGATGGTATCCCGGGCAGAGCTTACGCCGGAATAAAAGATGAAGATCGCGACCAAAAGACCGCACCAGCCGTCGATGGCAAGACCGAAAATCCACCCAATAACAGAAGAAAGGAGGACGACAGAGGTAGCGAGCACATCGCCGAAGGAATCAGACGCTGTTGCGTTCATCGCAGAGCTGTCGATGGCACCGGCAATTTTGTGATTATAAAAATACATATAGAGCTTGACGAGAATGGAAACGACCAGAATCAAAAAAATAACCGGAGAAATTTCCGGCAGGGTCGGGTGCAGGATCTTCTCAAAGGAGGATTTGGCAAGCTCCGCTGCCATGATGAGGATAATGGCAGAAACGGAAAGCCCGGCGAGATATTCGATTCTTCCGTGCCCATAAGGATGGTCAGAGTCTGCTTCCTGTCCGCTCATCTTAAATCCGATCAGAGTAATGACCGAAGAACCGGCATCCGACAGGTTGTTGAATGCGTCCGCAGTGATGGCGATGGAATGGCTGATCATACCGGCGACGATCTTTAGCACAAACAGAAAAAAGTTAAAAAAAATGCCCACCGAGCCGGTGAGAATGCCGTATGCCTGGCGAACCTTCGGGCTGGAATAATTCTCATAATCCGGGATGAACAGTCGTGACAGAAGCGTAAGCATGGTGTAATCCCTCCATAAGTTTGAAATGCTTCCTGAAATTTAAGTTTTCTTCTCAGTATACCATGCTATGCGAAAAAAACAAGGAAAAGTGATAGAAAAATCTCTTGACAGGGCCTCGCGCTCTGTATATATTCAAAGTGTACTAATACTGATAATACACTTAATACAATCAATACAGTTCTGGATCGATGAAAAAGACAAAAAGAATCGGGAGAAGGAGGAAAGATTGAAAAATAAAATTTTTCAATCACGAGATTTGTGTCTGCGCGCACTTGATACAAACTCGGCATGCGCAAAAGGCGTGCGCAGAAATGAGAGGAAAGAATGATTATACTGGATTACCGGGATACCAGACCGCTGTACGAGCAGATCGTGGACAAGTTCCAGATGCTGATTTTAAGCGGCGCGCTGGAGCCGAACAGCCGGATGCCGTCCGTACGCTCCCTGGCGGTGGAGCTGTCCATCAATCCGAACACGATTCAGCGGGCATACAGTGAGCTGGAGCGAACCGGATTTTTATACACAGTAAAAGGAAAGGGCAACTACGTTGCCTACAGCGACAGTCTAAAGGACGTCCGGAAGCAGGAAATTTTGGAAAAGCTCCGGGATCTGAAAAAGGAAGCACTGGGCATGGGGATGACGGTAAAGGAGCTGACCGGGTTTCTGGAACAAGAGGATACAGCTGCGGCAGGGCAAAAAGAGACCAAAGCCCCGGCAGCGGAATGAGAGGAAACATGATAGAACTGAAAAATGTGAGCAAATCCTTTGACGGGATTGAAGCTCTGAAAAATGTAAGCGTGACAGTCCGGGAAGGAGAGGTTTTCGGGCTGATCGGGACAAACGGCGCGGGCAAAAGTACGCTGCTGCGCCTGGCGTGCGGGGTATTTAAGCCGGATGACGGATTAGCGATTGTGGATAACATGCCGGTATACGACAATGTGCATGCAAAGGCGAAGCTGTTTTTCATCGCGGACGAGCCGTACTTTTTCAACGGTGCGACGCCGAAGGACATGGAGCGTTATTACAGCAGCGTGTACCGGAATTTTGACCGGGAACGGTTTTACTTATACTTAAACAGCTTCGGGCTGGAATCGAGACGCAGGATCAGCACCTTTTCCAAAGGGATGAAAAAGCAGCTCGCGATTCTGCTGGGGCTGAGCGCAAAGACGGAGTACCTTCTGTGTGACGAGACCTTTGACGGGCTCGATCCTGTAATGCGCCAGAGTGTCAAAAGCATTTTTGCAAAGGAAATGCAGGAGCGGCAGTTTACTCCGGTGATCGCCTCCCATAACCTGCGGGAGCTGGAGGATATCTGCGATCATGTGGGGCTTTTACATCAGGGCGGCGTGCTCTTATCGAAGGATCTGGAGGAGATGAAGTGCAACATCCAGAAAATCCAGTGCGTCTTTTCTTCCAAAGAGGAAGAGAAGCGGCTGTTAAAGCAGTTAGACATTGTAAAATGCGATAGACGGGGATCTTTGTTGACTCTGACAGTCAGAGGAAGCAGAGAAGAAATGATCGCCATGTTTGCAGCGGCAGACTGTCTGTTCCACGAAGTGCTGCCCCTTTCCCTGGAAGAAATCTTTATCAGCGAGACGGAGGTGCAAGGTTATGATATTAAAAAAATCGTACTGGGCTAAATGGCTGGAAAATAACAGAAGAAGAAGCTGGACTTTTTTGCTGTGTCTGGTGATGGCACTCTTTTGCGGTCCGCTGTATCTGATGGTTGTACTGACTGGTTTACAGAACAATTATGCAAATGACAGTGTTTACAATGCAGCGCAGGCCGCAGAGTCCCTGCGGGAGCTGATTCAGTCCAGGATCACGGATGTGATCGGCTTTTCCTTCATACACGTCCTGTTTGCTGCTTTTTTTGCAATTTTATTTGCCGTGCAGGGCTTTTGCTGGCTTTACAGCCGCAGAAAAACAGATTTGTACTTTTCAGTTCCGGAATCCTTAAAAAAGCGTTATGTGCTGATCTGTGGAAACGGAATTTTGGTCTATAGCTTTTCTACCCTGACAGCACTTTTGCTGGACTGGATCATTGGCGCAGCATTTCATGGAATGACAGGAATTATGGCGGCACAGTCGTTACTGGCATGGTTCGTGGAGCAGCTTGCGTTTATTGCGATGTATCAGGTGGCGCTTGTGGCAGTCATGCTGACCGGAAACATCCTGACGGCGCTGTTGGGATGCGCGGTGTTTTTTTCCTATGAGCTGGCAGTGAGATTCCTGATCGATGAATTAAAAACGATGTTTTTTGCCAGCTATTGCAGTGCAGATGCAAGACAGTGGATGCAAAAAAGCTATCTGACACCCTTTGCAGGATTTTGGGACTTGCTGAGTCATATCTGGTACAGAGACGAAGGACGACTGTGCAGCTATAAAAATGCAGGCGGCTGGGGCAGGGCTGTGGGGGTAGAATGTATTTTGCTTCTTGCCTGTGCGGCGGTTGCAGGCCTGTTTGCATTCTGGCTTTACCGCAGGCGCAAAACAGAAAGCTATGAGCATGCCATTGCATTTGCACCCCTCAAGGGTATTTTGGAGGCTGCGATGGCAGTGCCCTTTGGCATTGCTGTTGGCATGATCATTTCCCGTGTAGCAGCAAATAAGGGGCTGTTTTTATTTGGTGGCTGCATTGTAGGTGTCCTTGTCGGACATGTGGTGATCCGCCTGATTTACCGATGCGAGTTAAAAACCATATTGGATGGAAAGCTTGCCGGAATTTTCAGTATAGCGGCAGCGGTTTTGATCCTTGCAGGCTTTCAGTTTGACTGGACAGGCTATGATCGCTGGATTCCGGAGAAAGGGAACATTGCAGCCGTGTCTGTGACGATGGAAGATGACTATACGGCTTTTGGTTATTATCAGGGCGAAAGCTTCGGCTCCGATGACATTATGTATGAGGCTTTCGATGATCGGATGCTCCGACGGATGAATTCAACCGAGGAAAAGACGATCGATGCGGCAATCCGGATGCAGAAGAGATGGCAGGATGCCGGAATGCCGGGGAGCTTTAGGGAGGAGGAAGCGCAGACAGAGATTTCTGCAGAGGAAATTAACCCAAAGGAAGAGAAACGCTATGTCAGATGGGTGGTCTGCTATACCATGGAGAGCGGCAGAAAGGTATACCGTCGCTTTTTGGCTGATTCAAACGAAAACCATTCTGAAATTGATACTGTAATGCGGGATGCTTCCTACCAGCGGGAGCGATATCAGTTAAATGACCCGGATTTTCTGGCAAATGTCGGTAAGATGAAAGTAAGCTATTATAATGGCGTTACGGAAAGCTTTTACACCGGAGATAAGCAGACCCTCTTAAAGACGCTGCAGGAGGAAATGAAGAAGTATGATTACAGTCTGATCTCGTCGGAGCTTCCAAACGGAAGACTGTCCTTTGCTATGGCGGATCCGGAGGAGAAGGATGCATCGATGATGACCACCTGGACCTATCCGGTCTATGGGTCCTATTTGGCCTTAAACGACCTGCTTGTGCAGGATGGTGCTGAGGTTTATGCCCATGCCGGCCACCAGAGCGCAGATGACATCGAATCGATCAAGGTAGATTACTATTATTATGACGATGACAGCGAAGAGGAAAACAGTGACAGCTTCTTTGAACCCGGAGAAATCCCGGATCAGGAAATCCAGGTGACCCTTTCCGATCCGGAGGATATCGAAAAAATGCTTGACGCAATCTATCCGATAGAATTAAGCTGGATTAGTGGAGAGGAATTCGGCGTTTACAACTGGGATTATCGGATTGATGTGACAGTTGTGCCGAAGGAAAGCAGCTACAGCAATCCGGATGAGCAGGTGCGGATCCTGAAAAGTCAGGAACCTTCCTTACTTGCGGAGAGGATCCGACAGGCGGCGGTGCGGGATTAAGCTGTCTGCAAAATCAAATCTATCAGGGGAATGGAGAGTGCGTATGAAGTTCAAAGACATGCCCTATAAAAGGGTCGATTATGACAAAACAGCGGAGCTGTTTAAAACTTTGACCAAACGGGTCAAAGAAGCAAAAAGCGGAGAAGAACTCTGGGAGATCCATCAGGAATATTATAAGGTTTATCAGAATATGATGGATTCCATGACGATTGCGGAAATCCGTCACGACGGCAATACCGCAGATCCGTTTTACGCGGCAGAAAAGGATTATTACGATGAGACAGCGCCGATGCTGAGCAGTCTGGCAACCGATTATCAGCGCGCCCTGTACGAATCGCCGTATCGTTCTTTTATGGAAGAAAAGATCGGCAAGGTTGCCTTTGCGACGATGGACAATGCGATCAAGAGTATGGATGAAAGCATTATCGGCCTGATGCAGGAGGAAAACGCGTTGACGACTCAGTACAATAAGCTGATCGCGTCCGCGAAGATTCCGTTTGACGGGCAGGTATGCAATCTGTCCCTGCTGCGTCCCTATCTGACCGGAAACGACAGAACCGTAAGAAGACAGGCATGGAAGGCTTACAGCGATTACTTTATGACAGTTGCGGATGAACTGGATGACATTTATGACAAGCTGGTAAAAAACCGCACCGCGCAGGCAAAGGCGATGGGCTATGACAATTATATCCAGCTGGGCTACTACAGAATGAACCGTAACAGCTACGACAGAAACGATGTCGAAAATTTCCGCCGACAGGTGAAGGAGGTATTCGTACCGTTTGCAGAGCGCGTACACGAGATCAGAAGAAAGCGCCTCGGTCTGGAGAAGCTTTCTTATATCGATAATGAGGTTTACTTCAAAGAAGGCAATCCCGATCCGGTGGGCACTGCACAGGAAATTCTGGAGAGCGGACAGAAGATGTATGCGGAGTTGTCCCCCGAAACCAAAGAATTTTTCGATTTCATGATGGAGAATGAGCTCTTCGATGTGTTCGGCAGAAAGGATAAAAAACAGGGCGGTTATATGACCTATCTGTACCAGTATCATTCTCCCTTTATCTTTGCAAACTTTAACGGAACCAGCGGCGACGTAGACGTGATCACGCATGAATGCGGACATGCATTTCAGGGCTATCTGTCCGGGCAGGATCCGATCATGGAGCATGCGGACATCACGATGGAAACTGCGGAAATCCACTCCATGTCGATGGAATTTTTCACGGATCCGTGGATGAAGGAATTTTTCGGAGATCGTGAAAAGGACTTCTTAAGCATGCAGCTGGAGGATGCGATCCGTTTTATCCCATATGGAACGATGGTGGATGAGTTCCAGCATATCGTCTATGAAACTCCGGAGCTGACACCGCAAGAACGCCGCCGGGAGTGGAGCAGACTGGAAAAAATCTACATGCCCCATCTGGATTATGAAGAGGATCCGTTCTTTTCCAAGGGGGGATTCTGGCAGAAACAGCAGCACATTTACAACAGCCCGTTTTATTATATTGACTATGTGCTGGCACAAAGCTGCGCATTCCAGTACAAGGTGTGGATGGATGAGGATTATAAAGAGGCATGGAAGAGCTACCTTGCGCTTTGCAGATTGTCTGCTTCCAAGTTTTATCCTGAAATGCTGCGGGAATGCGGCTTAAAGGTTCCGTTTGAAGACGGATATTTTGAAGAAATCGTAGAGAAGCTGGAGAAAAAACTCCACGCGTAAACGGCGGTCAACAGGGAGAAAATACCCTCAAAGCAGGATGAATTTTATGAAAAACGACCGGAAAGATAAAATTCCGGTCGTTTTTTTGGGAAATTATTTCAATATGATAAAACGAAAAAATACTTGAAAGAAGCAGAAAATTATGATATAGTTTTTACCAATAAAAAAAGCCCGGCAGGTAACGAACCCAAAGGAGAGTCTTGTTGCCCGGGATTTTTATTTAAGCATAATGTCCGCCTGTAGCGAATAAGTGTATTTACCGGACGGATGTGCGAAAGAAAAGGAGTGTTGACATTTGACAAAGTATGTTGTGAAGAGAGTACTGCTTGCGATCCTGACCGTGTTCATTGTCTGTGCCATTACGTTTTTTGCGATGAACGCAATTCCCGGCGGTCCTTTCGATGGAGAGAAAGCAATCTCAGATGAGGTGAGACGCGTTCTGGAACAGCGCTTTAATCTGGATAAGCCTGTCTGGGAGCAGTTCTTTTTATACCTGAACAATTTGCTGCACGGTGATTTCGGCGTTTCCGCAAAGACCGGCAGAGAGATTAAAACGACGATCTTCAATTCGTTTGGAGTGTCTGCAAAGCTTGGCGGCATGGCAGTTTTGGTAGCATTGATTTCCGGCGTAGTGCTGGGAAGCATCGCGGCTCTGACCAGAAACAGGCTGCCGGACAGACTGATCATCTTTTTCTCCACACTGTTTACTTCTCTTCCCAGCTTTGTACTGGGTACCCTGCTTTTGCTGGTGTTCTGTATTCGACTGAAATGGATTCCGGTATGGAGCTCCTCCAGTCAGAACTACGTGCTGCCGGTCATTGCCCTTGCTGCATATCCCATGGCCTACATCACCCGACTGACCAAGACGAGTATGCTGGATGCACTGGGTCAGGACTATGTCCGTACCGCACGGGCGAAGGGCGTTGCACAGTGGAAGGTCATCTTCAAGCACACCCTGAGAAATGCCCTGATTCCGGTTATTACCTATGTCGGTCCGATGACAGCCTCCATCCTGACCGGTTCTCTCGTTGTAGAGTCCATCTTTACGATCGGCGGTCTCGGCTCCAAGTTCGTAGAATGTATTACAAACCGCGATTATCCGATGATCATGGGTACGACGATTTTCCTGGCAACCCTGATGGTTACGATGACGTTGATTACCGATATCGTTTACAAGCTGATCGACCCCAGAATCACACTGGAATAAGAAAGGAGGAAGCAATGAGCAGCGAAACCAATAGCATGGATCAGATGCCCAAGAAATCTCCTTTGAGCTTTCAGGTGGATCTGAAAAAATTTGAAAAAGCAACCGATGAAGAAAAAAGACAGCAGGATGTTATGAGCGAATCGGTATCCTTCTTTAAAGATGGTATACGCAAGCTGATGAAAAATCCGCTGGCAGTTGGCAGTATGATTGCCCTGATCGTCATTATTGCAATGATTCTGATCGTACCCCATGTGGTACCTTATAAATATTCCCAGATCATTACCGTAAATGGCAGCCGTGATAAGACGGCGGGCAACATGGCACCCTTTACCTATTCCGAAAAAGAGCTGGCCTATATGGCAGAGGGCGGAGAAGTGTTCCCTCACATCATGGGAACGGACAGCATGGGACGGGATTATTTCATCCGTGTGATTTACGGAACCCGGGTTTCTCTGACGGTAGGTCTGTTTGCAGCAGTGATCGTCCTTTTGATCGGCGTTGTCTACGGAAGCATTTCCGGTTATTTTGGCGGCAAGGTGGATATGGTGATGATGCGTATCGTGGACATCATTTATTCCCTGCCGGATATGCTGATGGTGGTTCTTTTGTCTGTCGTACTGCGTGAGGTTATCAATGTCGACGCATTTCCGGCGCTGCAGAAGATCGGTACCAACATGATCTCCATGTTTATCGTATTTGCTCTGCTGTACTGGACCGGCATGGCACGTATGGTCCGCGGTCAGATTCTGACCGTAAAACAGAATGAATACATTCTGGCGGCGAGAGTCAGCGGTGCGAAGGATTCCAGAATTATCCGCCGTCACATTCTGCCGAATATCGTCAGCGTTATCATCATTGCAGCAGCGCTGCAGATTCCGTCTGCGATCTTTACAGAGAGCTTCTTAAGCTTTATCGGTCTGGGCGTACAGGCTCCAATGCCGTCTCTCGGTTCCCTTGCAAACGAGGCAAGAGCCGGAATCACCCAGTATCCCTACAAACTGTTATTCCCTGCCGGCATGATCTGTCTGATCACCCTGGCATTCAACCTGTTGGGCGATGGCCTGCGGGATGCATTTGACCCGAAATTAAGGAGGTAAGACCATGAGTGAGAATATCCTTTCCGTGCAGAATCTGCATACCTCCTTCCACACAGATAAGGGAGAGGTCAAGGCAGTCAACGGTGTTACATTTAACCTTGAAAAAGGCAAAATCCTCGGTATTGTCGGCGAATCCGGTTCCGGCAAATCCGTAACCGCATATTCCATTATGCGTATTCTGGAAAAGAACGGCCGCATCACAGAAGGCAAAATCCTTTACAAAGGACAGGATATTGCAGAATTTTCTGAAAAGCAGATGCGGGAGTTCCGTGGAAAATGCTGTTCTATTATTTTCCAGGATCCCATGACGAGCTTAAATCCGGTATTTACGGTGGGCAACCAGTTAAAGGAAGCCATTGAGCTTCACACGGACAGAAAAGGGAAAGAGGCGGAGGCAAGAGCCATTGAGATGCTGACTTTAGTTGGTGTCAATGAACCGGAAAAGCGTGTGAAACAGTACCCCTACGAATTATCCGGCGGTATGCGCCAGCGTGTCATGATCGCAATGGCACTGGCCTGTGAGCCTGATATCCTGATTGCAGACGAACCTACGACTGCCCTGGATGTTACGATCCAGGCACAGATTCTGGAGCTGATGCAGTCCCTGCAGAAAAAGCTCGGCATGGCAATCATCATGGTAACCCATGATCTTGGTGTTATCGCGGACATGTGCGATGAAATTATCGTTATGTACGGCGGAAGAGTCTGTGAAAGAGGTACGGCAGAAGACATTTTCTACCGTCCGCACCATGAATATACGAAAGGTCTGCTGCGTTCCATTCCGAATGTGGACAGAATCGGCGAAAAGCTTATCCCGATTCCGGGAACACCGATCAACCTCTTAAATATGCCAAAGGGCTGTGCATTTTGCCCACGCTGCGAGGAAGCGATGAAGATCTGTATCGAAGAGCAGCCGCCGGAAATGCAAATGCCTGACGGTCATTTTGCATCCTGCTGGCTGAACGTAAAGGCAGCCATGGAGGAAGAAAAAGGAGGCAGACAGTGAGCGAAGAAGTAAAAAACAAAAGCGAATATCTGGTGGAGGTACGGGATTTAAAACAGTATTTCCCGATCAAAACCGGATTTATGAAAACCACACCCTTAAAAGCGGTGGACGGCGTTTCCTTTTCCATCAAGCCGGGAGAAACCCTCGGTCTGGTAGGAGAATCCGGCTGCGGTAAGACGACTGTAGGAAGATCTCTGCTGCGTCTGTATACACCGACCTCCGGCGACGTCTTTTTCGATGGGGAGAGAGTGGATGAAAAGAGCATCGGACATATGCGCAGGCAGATGCAGATGGTGTTCCAGGATCCCTATTCTTCCTTAAATCCCCGTATGACAGTCGAAGATATCATCGGCGAGCCTCTGGATGTCCACAAGCTTTACACCTCCAGAGGAGAAAGAAGAGACAAGATCCTGCATCTGATGGAGCTGGTCGGCTTGAATGCAGAGCATGCAACCCGTTATGCACATGAGTTTTCCGGCGGTCAGAGACAGCGTATCGGTATTGCGAGAGCACTTGCCACCAATCCGAGATTTATCGTCTGTGACGAAGCAGTCAGTGCACTGGATGTTTCCATTCAGGCACAGGTCATCAACATGTTTGAAGAGCTGCAGGAGAAGCTGGGCGTTGCCTATCTGTTCATTGCCCATGACCTGTTGGTTGTCCATCACATTTCTGACAGAATTGCAGTAATGTATCTGGGCAGGATCGTGGAGATTGCAGATTCCAATGAATTAAATGACAATCCCATGCATCCATATACACAGTCTCTTTTAAGTGCAGTTCCCTATCCGGATCCGAAGATGGCAAAGGAACGGCAGAGAATTGTTCTCGAAGGGGATGTCCCGAGCCCTCTGCACATGCCAAGCGGCTGTGCATTCCGTACCAGATGTCGCTATGCCACGGAAAAGTGCGCACAGGAGTGCCCGTCCTTGACAGATCGCGGCAACGGACATCAGGTAGCATGCTGGAATAAATAACCGGCAGTAATTTTGACGCTTGGACAGGACGCAGATTTAGCGGACTGTTTGGGTATATATTATTTTTCATTATCTATCTTTAAAGGAGGAAGACATTATGAAAAAGAAGTATCTGGCACTTGTGCTGGCAGCCATGGAAAAGGAAAAAACAACCAAGAAAAAGGGCAGTGTAATGACTACCC
>OGPE01001307.1_pt1 | contig 16479 bp, 15 predicted proteins | sample 1552881 | NCBI WGS metagenome assembly OGPE01 (sample SAMEA2580236, study PRJEB22360) | human gut metagenome | biome: human gut; feature: human-associated habitat; material: faeces | place: Denmark | collected 2008/2010 | reverse complement strand
CACCGGAGAGAATAAAACGATACGCATCGGCAAGGCTGACGGTTCGGACGTCGGGCAGATCGGCGGCAGTGATACTTTCACCCTCCTGCGGGCTAACCTGCCCGCCGTGCAGGTTGGTGTCAGTGGCGAAACCAGTGAACTACCCGCGCAGGAGCTGACAACGAGGGGGGCCGGACGGCATAAACACAAAGGCGGTATGCTCGCCCCTGGTGAGGTCTGGGATGATAATTATATTGTCGGTTCGGATAACGACAGCCGCCGCACACGAAATTATACGGATGAGGTGGACGATCATAGCCATATTGTGGACGTGCCAGCCCACAAACACACAACCACTGGCAAAACCGATAACCTCGGTGAAGGGAAATCAATCAGCGTGGTTGAGGCCCACACACTGCTGATGTGCTGGAGCCGCGTTGCCTGATAAACCCCGGTATCAGTCTGCCCCGATAAGGGGCTTTTTCTGTCTGCGGTTGTGCCATTGACGGTACAACGGCCATCAACGGCTTGCGGTGAATGATTTCCCTACCATGGGTGAACCCCTAAACAGGAGATTCATTCATGGCACAAGACTATCACCACGGGGTGCGTGTTGTTGAGGTTAACGACGGCACCCGCTCTATCACGACGGTGAGCACGGCGATTGTGGGCATGGTATGCACCGGCGATGATGCCGATGCCTCTGTGTTCCCGCTCAATAAGCCGGTTCTGCTTACCGATGTACTGACCGCCAGCGGCAAAGCGGGCGAGTCCGGCACGCTGGCCCGCTCACTGGACGCCATCGCCGACCAGGCAAAACCCGTCACCGTTGTGGTTCGTGTTGCCCAGGGCGAAACCGAAGCGGAAACCACCTCCAATATTATCGGCGGTGTAACCGCTGACGGTAAGAAAACGGGCATCAAAGCGCTGCTTTCGGCGCAGTCGCAGCTGGGCGTGAAGCCGCGCATTCTGGGCGTGCCGGGCCATGACACGCAGGCTGTTTCCACTGAGCTGTTAAGCGTGGCGCAGAGCCTGCGCGGTTTTGCGTATCTGTCTGCCTACGGTTGTAAAACCGTGGAAGAAGCGATTGCCTACCGCGAAAATTTCAGTCAGCGAGAAGGGATGCTGATCTGGCCTGATTTCATCAACTTTGACACGGTGCTGCAGGCAGATGCGACTGCTTACGCCACTGCCCGCGCGCTGGGTCTGCGTGCAAAAATCGACGAGCAGACCGGCTGGCACAAAACCCTTTCTAACGTGGGCGTCAACGGCGTAACCGGCTTGTCTGCGGATGTGTTCTGGGATCTGCAGGACCCGGCAACCGATGCCGGACTGCTGAACCAGAACGACGTCACCACCTTGATCCGCAAGGATGGTTTCCGCTTCTGGGGTTCCCGCTGCCTCAGTGATGACCCGTTATTCCAGTTTGAAAACTACACCCGTACCGCGCAGGTGCTGGCAGACACCATGGCGGAGGCGCATATGTGGGCCGTGGACATGCCGCTTAACCCTTCGCTGGCTCGCGACATTATCGAAGGTATCCGCGCCAAAATGCGCAGCCTGGTAAATCAGGGCTACCTCATCGGCGGTGATTGCTGGATTGATGACAGTGTGAATGACAAAGACACGCTGAAAGCCGGGAAACTCTGGATCGACTACGACTATACGCCAGTGCCGCCACTGGAAAACCTGATGCTGCGCCAGCGCATCACTGACCGTTACCTGGTGGATTTCACCACCCGCGTAAGCGCATAAGGGGGACCCATGGCCTTACCACGCAAGTTAAAACACCTGAATATTTTTAACGCCGGTAACAACTGGATGGGCATTGCTGAATCCGTCACCCTGCCGAAATTCACCCGCAAGCTGGAAAACTACCGCGGCGGCGGCATGCCCGGTTCAGTCGGTATTGATCTGGGGCTGGATGATGGCGCGCTGGATACGGAAATGACCATCGGCGGTACGGAGGAACAGATGGGCAAAGCCACGGTGGACGGCGTCCAGCTGCGCTTTACCGGGTCTATTCAGCGCGACGACACCGGCGAAGTGCAGGCCGTTGAGCTGGTCGTTCGTGGGCGCCACAAAGAGGTGGATTCCGGCGAGTGGAAAACCGGCGAGAGCAATTCCACCAAAGTCAGCAGCGTTAACTGTTACGCGAAGCTGACCATTAACGGTGAAGTGCTCTATGAGGTCGATGCGATCAACATGATTGAAGTTGTTGATGGTGTTGACCTGATGGAAGAACACCGTAACGCCATTGGTCTGTAATTTTTTTCTGGCGCGCGAGGTCGCGCCAGCCAACCCATAACAGGAAAAGAGCATGAGTGAGAAAATAGAAGCAACGGTGAAACTGGATAGCCCGATTAAGCGCGGTGATACCACGATTACGGAAATTGTGCTGCGTAAGCCGCAATCCGGCGCGCTGCGCGGTACGCGACTGCAGGCGGTGATGGAGATGGACGTGGCCTCTATGATGACCGTGATCCCCCGCATCTCCACACCAACGCTGACCCCGCAGGAAATGGCGGACCTCGACCCGGCAGACCTGGCCGCGATGTCTGTCGAGGTGGTCCTTTTTTTGTTGCCGAAGTCGGCACTTGCCGATTTGCCGACAGCCTGACGGTAGATGACCTGGTGGCGGATATCGCCACGATCTTTCACTGGCCGCCGTCCGTCACTGACGTTATGCCGCTGACGGAAGTGCTGGAGTGGCGGCACAGAGCGATAATGCGTAGCGGGGCCAGCGATGAGTGATAAAAACCTGCGCCTGCAGGTGGTTCTGAATGCGGTTGATAAACTCACCCGCCCTTTAAAAAATGCGCTGGCTGGCTCGAAGGAGCTGGCCTCCGGCATCCGGCAGACCCGTGATCAGCTTAAACGGCTTAACGACGCGGGGAGCCAGTTAAAATCTTTTGATCAACTCTCACAGAGCCTGAACCGGACCAGCAACGAGCTGGACCAGGCGAGGCTGCGTGCGCAGATGATGACGCGCGAGCTGGCAGCGCTCGAATCCCCCACGAAAAAACAGACGCAGGCGCTTGAGGCGCAATGGCGCGCCGTATCACGCCTGGAACAAAAGCAGGGGCAGGAAACGCGGCAGATGGCGGCAGCTAGGGCGGAGCTGTACCGCCTCGGCATCTCTGCGGGCGGTGGCGCCCGTGAAACGGCCAGAATTACCAGAGAAACGGATCGCTATAACCAGCAGCTGGCAGAGCAGGAGCGGCGCTTGCGGGACGTGGGCGAGCGCCAGCGCAAGCTGAATGCGATCAGGGCTAAAGCTGACAAGATGCGCGACGTGCGTAACAACCTGGCGGGGAACGGTGCCGGGATGATGGCCGCCGGGGTGACAACGGGCGCGACGCTGCTGGCGCCTATTCGCGCCTACTCGGAATCAGAGAACGCCGCAAACCAGCTGGCAGGCTCAATGATGGGGCCGGGCGGAAAGGTGGCGCCTGAGTTCATGAAACTAAACAAACTGGCAATAGCCCTAGGGGACCGGTTGCCCGGTACCACGGCAGATTTTCAGAACATGATGACCATGTTACGCCGTCAGGGGATGTCAGCGCAGGTTATCCTGGGCGGGCTGGGTGAGTCGGCGGCTTACCTTGGTGTGCAGCTGCAGATGGCGCCGACGGAGGCCGCAGAGTTTGCCGCAAAATTGCAGGACGCCACACAGACCACCGAAAAAGACATGATGAGCCTGATGGATGTGATCCAGCGGGGTTTTTATGCGGGCGTAGACCCCGGGAATATGCTTCAGGGATTTTCGAACATTGGTAGTGCAATGGATATTATCCGTCAGAAGGGATTGGGGGCAACAAAGGTATTTGCTCCATTGCTGGTGATGGCGGATCAGATGGGGATGGCTGGCGAGTCAGCGGGGAATGCCTACCGTAAAATATTCCAGGCTGTCATGGATACCAAAAAAGTTAATAAAGCCAATTCTTCAATTAAAGGGGCTGGGGTTAAGTTAGATTTTACTGACGGAAAAGGAGAGTTTGGTGGACTGGATAAGCTATTTGCCCAGCTTGAAAAGTTAAAAAAATTAAACACAGAGCAAAGGCTTGCGGCACTTAAAATGGTTTTTGGTGATGATGCCGAAACGCTAAAAGTATTAAATAACATGATCAGTAAAGGGATGTCTGGTTATCGTGAAACAGTAGCGAAGCTGGAGAACCAGGCAACCTTGCGCGAGCGCGTCGATGCATCGCTTAATACCCTGGGCAACAAATGGGAGGCTGCAGGTGGTTCCTTTACTAATGCCATGGCGAGTATCGGTGAAACCGTCGCGCCGGTGCTGAAAAATATTGCTGACTGGCTGGGTAATCTGGCGTCAGCGCTGGATAGTTTTGTTAAGCGGCATCCGCAACTAACGGCGGCGCTGTTTAAGATTGCGGCGGTATTTGCCGTTGTCGCTACCGCTGCGGGTGTGGTGTCACTGGCCCTGGCATCCATTTTGGGACCTATGGCGGTAGTGCGGGTAAGTGCTGGCATTCTCCAGCTAAAATTTGCTTCTGCGTTTGGTTTGGCCACAAGGGTTATTGGCGGTGCAGGCCAGGCGGTCCTCTGGTTAGGCCGGTTGATGATGGCTAACCCCATTCTGGCGATAGTTGGCCTGATTGCGATGGGAGCCATCTATATCTGGCAGAACTGGGAAACGCTGGGGCCGAAGTTTAAAGCACTGTGGGATGCAATCACGTCAGGGGTGTCAGTAGCCTGGACTGTGATTAAGCAGACCATAAGCAGCAAATGGGATGAAATTCTGAGTGATATTGCCGCGCTGCCCGCAAAGTTTAAAGCTGTGGGCGGGGCGATCATTGACGGCATCCTGAGCGGTATCAATGAGAAGTGGGAAACGCTTAAGAGCAAGCTGGCATCGGTCAAAAGCTATCTGTCGGACTGGATGACCGGCGGGGACAAATCGCCAGGCGCACCTCAGCAGAAAGGGCCGGGCGGATTTTTCGCGGGGATGTATGACGGCGGCGGCTATATTCCACGCGGGAAGGTGGGCATTGCTGGCGAGAATGGCCCGGAGCTGATTAGCGGTCCAGCTTATGTGACCAGCCGCAGGAGGACGGCCGCGCTGGCGTCCGTTGTCGCCGGAATGATGGGGGGCGCTATGCCTGCAGAGGCCGCCCCGCTTCATCCGATGAGCCTGCCGGCGGCCTCATATCGCCCTGCAGCTGAGAAACCAGCAGGTACGCGGCCGGTGTTCCAGTTTGAAACCCAGGCACAAATTATTATCCAGGCGCTGCCGGGGCAGAGTGCGCAGGATATTGCGCAGGAGGTAGCGCGACAGCTTGATGAGCGCGAGCGTCGTATGAGGGCTAAGGCCCGCAGCAATTTCAGCGATCAAGGAGGGTATGACTCATGATGATGGTCCTGGGCTTGTTTGTGTTTCAGTTACGCACGGTGCCTTATCAGCAGCTGCAGTATCAAAGGAACTGGCGGCATGTTTCCAACAATCGCGTAAATCGCCGTCCGACCACGCAGTTTCTGGGGCCAGATAACGATCAGCTGACGCTTTCCGGCGTCCTCATGCCGGAAGTTACTGGAGGCCGGTTGTCGCTGCTGGCGCTGGAGCTGATGGCAGAACAAGGTAAGGCATGGCCTCTTATCGAGGGGGGTGGGACCATCTACGGCATGTATGTGATTGAGAGCCTTAGCCAGACGAAAGCGGAATTTTTCGCCAGTGGAGAAGCCAGGAAAATAGAGTTTTCGCTGGGGCTTAAACGGGTGGATGAGTCCCTATCTGAAATGTTCGGCAGTCTGAGCGATCAGCTTAGCAGTCTGCAGGATTCTGCCGCCGCTGCAGTAGGGAACATCAGATCCACGGTAGGAGGGTTGCTTCAGTGAGCGAGATGGCTGATTTACTCAACCTCGGAAGCAAGACCCCGGCCTTTCGGATCGTGATTGAAGGCAAAGATGCCACGCAGACGCTGGATAAACGTTTGCTGGGTATGACACTGACCGACAACTGCGGATTTGAAGCTGACCAGCTTGATCTGGAGCTGGACGACGCCGACGGTTTGGTAATTATGCCGCGTCGTGGCGCAGTGATTTCTCTGGCGCTGGGATGGAAAGGCGAGCCGCTGTACTCAAAAGGTAAGTTTACCGTTGACGAAATAGAGCATAGCGGCAGCCCGGACAGGCTTACAATCCGTGCCCGTAGTGCTGATTTCAGGGAAACGCTGAATGTCCGGCGAGAGAAGTCCTGGCACAAAACGACGGTGGGCGATGTGGTGAAAGACATTGCCGCGCGGCACAGTCTTCAAGTTGCTATGGGCAATGATGTAGCTGCGATGGCGCTGGATCACCTGGACCAGACCAACGAAAGCGACGCCAGCTTTTTAATGAAGCTGGCGCGGCAGTATGGCGCGATTGCCTCAGTCAAGGACGGTAATCTGCTGTTTATCCGGCAGGGGCAGGGGAAAACGGCCAGCGGTAAAGCACTGCCGGTCATCACTATTACCCGCCGGGACGGTGACAGTCATCGATTCAGCCTGGCGGACAGGGGAGCGTACACCGGGGTGATTGCTCACTGGTTGCATACGCGCGAACCGGAGAAAAAAGAAACCACCAAAGTGAAGCACCGCCGGAAGACGACAAAGCCAAAAGAGCCAGAAGTAAAGCAGGGGGATTACCTGATCGGGACGGATGAGAACGTGCTGGTACTGAACAGGACCTATGCGAACCGCAGTAATGCGGAACGCGCAGCAAAAATGAACTGGGAGCGGCTACAGCGTGGCGTGGCGTCATTTTCCCTGCAGCTGGCAGAGGGCCGCGCGGATCTCTATACCGAAATGCCCGTGAAGGTCACCGGCTTTAAACAACCCATTGATGATGCGGAATGGACCATCACGACGTTAACGCACACGGTAAACCCGGATAGTGGATTTACGACCAGCATCGAGCTGGAAGTGAAAATTGATGGTTTAGTAATGGACTGAGGTTTTCAAAAGAGAACTTAAAGTTCACAAAATGAAATAATGTTGTATCATTATTGCGATTTAAGCAAAAATGGCGGGGACGTAAAATGATGATTTGCCCATTATGTGGAAGTGCAGCCCATACTCGCAGCAGTTTCCAGGTCTCTTCAATGACCAAAGAACGTTACAACCAGTGCCAGAATATCAACTGCAGCCATACGTTCGTAACGCATGAGACTTTTGTTCGCTCAATTTCTACACCTAAAGAGGCCAATCCTGTGCAGCCTCACCCCACAAATTCAGGCCAGGCTGCGCTGGCTCTTTGAGGCTGTCGCCACTTTGTCGCCATGACTTAAAAAGAAGGCTTGTAACTCAATGATTTTAAAGGCCGTAAAATTCAGGCAACAAAAAACCCATCAACCTTGAACCGAAGTGGCGGGGTTGATGGGCTCCACAAAATGGGGACATCAAAGAAAAGCAGTGGCATTACTTATGACTGATGCCCTGAGAAAAAGTTCTGCCTGTGACGGCTTTTTTCTCAAAAATTTATTGTAGCCCTGGCCAGATGATCACGATGAGCGTCCCGGCAAGGGTAAGCAGCACGTTGGCGATGGCGTAGGTGCCTGCGTAGCCGAGCGCCGGAATGTTGCTGCGCGCGGTATCGCTGATGATCTCCATTGCCGGGGCGCAGGTGCGGGCGCCCATCATGGCGCCAAACAGCATTGCCCGGTTCATGCGCAGCACATAGGCGCCGAACAGGAAGCAGATCACTACCGGCAACAGGCTGACAATAAGCCCTGCCGCCAGCATCTGACCGCCGACGGCGCCCAGACCGTTATTGATCCCGGCCCCGGCGCTGAGTCCGACCCCGGCCATAAACACCATCAGGCCAAACTCTTTCACCATGTTCAGCGCCCCCTGCGGGATATAGCCGAAGGTTGGGTGGTTGGCGCGCAGGAAGCCAAGCATAATGCCGGCGAACAGCAGGCCGGCGGCGTTGCCGATGCCGAAGCTAAAAGAGCTGAACTGGAAGGTGATCATGCCGATCATCAGGCCGACGATAAAGAAGGCGCAGAAGGCCAGCAGGTCGGTCACCTGGCTGTGAATGGAGATGAAGCCGATGCGGTCGGCCACGGTTTTTACGCGGCGGGCGTCGCCGCTGACCTGCAGCACGTCGCCTTTGTTCAGCACCACGTTATCGTCGATAGGCATTTCAATCTGGCTGCGGATCACCCGGTTTAAGAAACAGCCGTGGTCGGTGAGCTTCAGCTGCGCCAGGCGGCGGCCGACGGCGTTGTGGTTTTTGACCACAATCTCTTCGGTGACGATGCGCATGTCGAGCAGATCGCGGTCGAATACCTCTTTGCCGTTACGGAAGCTCGGGTCGAGGCGAGCGTGCGCGTCCGGATAACCCACCAGCGCAATATCGTCGCCCATCTGCAGCACCGCGTCGCCGTCCGGGTTGGCCAGAATGCCGTTGCGGCGGATGCGTTCGATATAGCAGCCGGTCTGGCGATAAATACCCAGCTCGCGCAGATTTTTGCCATCCGCCCAGGCCACCAGCTCCGGGCCAACGCGGTAGGCGCGGATCACCGGCAGGTACACTTTACGTTTTGAATCGGTATCGAGGCCGCGCTCGCGGGCGATTTGCTGGGCGCTGGTCTGCAGATCCTGATGCTGCAGCTTGGGCATATAGCGGGCGCCGACGATCAGACTCACCAGGCCGACCAGGTAGGTCAGGGCATAGCCGAGGCTCAGATGGTCAAGCGACTGCGCCAGCTGATCGCTGGGCAGGCCGAAATGGCGCAGGGTGTCGCCCGCGCCCACCAGCACCGGGGTGGAGGTCATGGCGCCCGCCAGCATACCGGCGGTAAGACCAATATCCCAGCCGAACACTTTGCCCAGCACGGTGGCGATCAGCATCGCGCTGCCGACCATCACCAGCGCCAGCATCAGGTAGTTTTTGCCGTCGCGGAAAAAAATGGAAAAAAAGTTGGGTCCGGCTTCCACGCCGACGCAAAAAATAAACAGCATAAAGCCGAGATTAAGGGCATCAGTGTTAATCGCGAAATGCTGTTGACCTAATAAGAGAGAAACGACTAAAACGCCAATGGAATTACCAAGTTGTACTGAGCCGAGACGCAGTTTTCCCAGGCATAGTCCTAATGCAAGTACAACGAATAATAACAGGATGTAATTCCCGTTTAACAAATCTGCGACGTTTATATTCACGAAAGCCAACTTCTCATTTACTAGTAAGTTGTTGAAGGAAATGGTTATTTGGTCTAAGGTTGCTCAGGCGTTCGCGTTGTGGCGAACCTATTCTGGCACCCTGTTATAACCAGCAAAAATATACCCGCTAGTTTAATCCTTCCTGGATGCGGCGGCTAGTGACAATCGTTTTTAGGCTGGTTGGGGAGTTATTGGCATGGATTGCCGAAATGCTTTATCTGACTGGGCGACGTGGACGTGAGTTAGAGGCAACATCAGGAGGATACGGTGAAGTCTGAGCGTAGTTGGGCCGGTATTATCTGCGGCTTCGTTCTGTTCATTGTGGTGTGCTTATCGCTGCTATTACATATGAAAGGGGCCTTTCGCGCCAGCGGCAACCCGGAGCTGGGCCTGCTCTTCTTTTTGCTGCCAGGGGCGGCGGCGAGCTGCCTCTCTCCCGGACAGCGGGTACTGCGTCCTTTGCTGGGTGCGATGCTGGCGGCGCCGGTCTGTATGGTGACGATGCGGCTGTTCTTTGTGACGCACAGAACGTTCTGGCAGGAGATGGCGTGGGTACTGAGCGCGGTGTTCTGGTGCGCGCTCGGGGCGTTGTGCTTTTTGTTTATCTGCGCCTGGCTTGATACCTGGCGCAGTCACTCATCGAGCAAATAAATTGACTCAGGCAAACAGGCCAAGGTTTTCTTTCGCCCAGGCTTCGAAATCGGTGCAACCGCCGATGTGTTTCTGGTCGACGAAGATCTGCGGCACGGTTTCAACCGGTTTGCCGACGGTCTTTTCCAGGTCAGCTTTGCTGATGCCTTCGGCGTGAATATCCACGTAACGGTAGTTAAAGTCATCACGCTCGTTGGTCAGTTTTTCTGCCAGCTCTTTGGCGCGAACGCAGTAAGGGCAGCCTGGACGACCAAAAATAACGGTAAACATTGCTTCTCTCCTTAAACCTCAGCCGGATGGCGAATGGCGCTTATGATGCCTGCATTGACCGGTGAGGGAAAGAAGGTTCTGCCTTTTGCTTCGATGGTTTACGGCTATGTTTGATAAATGTCGTACTATCAAAACCCGTATACTGACCCGGCGGCGTAGTGAGATTGTCTGATGCGCCGCGCTTATCAACCGGAGAGGCGTGATGCGAAAATTTGCCCCGTTGCCGAAAAGCATTCTGCTGGTTGAGATCCTCGGGATGGGGCTGTTAACCCTCGCCTGGCTCTCGCTTAACCAGTATGTCCAGCTGCCTGCGCCCATTGCCAGCCCGACCGCGGCGCTGGTGATGCTCTTTGCCGGGATTATGCTGATGATCCCCGCCGCCATCGTCGTTATGTGGCGGATGGCGCAAATCGTGGCCCCGCAGTTAACGCACTCTCCAAAGCCTGAATCCTTGTCTGACAGAGAAAAACGTAATGACGCCGACCATTGAGCTGCTGCGCAGCCACCGTTCCATCCGCCACTTCACCGATGCCCCCGTGAGCGACGAACAGCGCGCAGAGATTATCGCCAGCGCGCAAGCGGCATCTACCTCGAGTTTTTTACAATGCACCTCCATCATCCGTATTACCGACCCCGCGCTGCGTGAGCAACTGGTCCCGCTGACCGGCGGCCAGCAGCACGTCGCCCAGGCGGCGGAGTTTTGGGTTTTCTGCGCCGACTTTAACCGCCACCTGCAGATTTGCCCACAGGCGCAGCTGGGGCTGGCTGAACAGCTGCTGATCGGCGTCGTCGATACGGCGCTGCTGGCGCAAAACGCGCTGATTGCCGCCGAGTCCCTCGGGCTGGGCGGCGTCTATATCGGCGGGTTGCGTAATAGCATTGAGGCGGTGACCGAGCTGCTGGCGCTGCCGCAGCACGTCCTGCCGCTGTTCGGTCTTTGCCTTGGCTGGCCGGCGGATAACCCGGACATCAAGCCGCGGATGCCGGCCGCCATGTTGGTGCATGAGAACCGCTATCAGCCGCTGGATAACGCGCTACTGGCGGACTATGACGACCAGCTGGCGCACTATTATCTGTCGCGCGGCAGCAACGCCCGCCGCGATACCTGGAGCGATCATATCCGTCGCACTATCGTGAAAGAGAGTCGTCCGTTTATTCTCGACTATCTGCATAAGCAGGGGTGGGCAACACGCTGATTACGTGTACACTGCTGCTCCGGCCAGGTGATCTCCGCCGCCGGCCGCAGGAAAGGTGAAAGTGTGTTCGATAGCTGAGGCCCGCCAGAGCGGGTCTTTTTGCAGAGGTGCAGGATGAAAATTGCCATATTATCCCGGGATGGAACGCTTTATTCATGTCGACGCCTGCGCGAAGCGGCGCAACAGCGCGGGCATCAGGTCGAGATCCTCGATCCGCTTTCCTGCTATATGAATGTCAGTCCGGTGGCGTCGTCCATCCACTACAAAGGGCGTCAGCTACCGCATTTTGATGCGGTGATCCCGCGGATTGGCTCGGCGATCACCTACTATGGCACCGCGGCTTTGCGTCAGTTTGAACTATTGGGAAGCTATCCGCTGAATGAGTCGGTCGCCATCACCCGCGCTCGCGATAAGCTGCGCTCGCTGCAGCTGCTGGCGCGCCAGGGTATCGATTTGCCGCTGACCGGCATCGCTCACTCCCCCGATGACACCAGCGACCTGATCGCCATGGTGGGCGGGGCACCGCTGGTGGTGAAGCTGGTGGAAGGCACCCAGGGGATCGGCGTGGTGCTGGCGGAGACCCGTCAGGCGGCGGAGAGCGTGATCGACGCCTTTCGCGGGCTGAATGCGCATATTCTGGTGCAGGAATATATTGCCGAGGCGAAAGGCTGCGATATTCGCTGCCTGGTGGTCGGCAATGAGGTGGTGGCGGCGATCGAACGGCGGGCTAAAGAGGGCGACTTTCGTTCTAACCTGCACCGCGGCGGCATGGCCACGGTGGCGCAGATTAGCGACGAGGAGCGGGCGATTGCCATCAAGGCGACGCAAACCCTTGGGCTCGATGTCGCCGGTGTCGATATTTTACGCGCCACCCGCGGGCCGCTGGTGATGGAGGTGAATGCCTCGCCGGGGCTGGAAGGGGTGGAAACCACCACCGGCGTGGACATCGCCAGCCGGATGATCGCCTGGATCGAGCGCCAGGCGACGCCGGAATTCTGTTTGAAAATAGGCGGCTAGCCGCTGGATGCAAGTCTGTCATGGTATGCGGCGCTTTTTTTGCGTAAGCTATGGCGTCGTTTTTTCATTGTAAGGGGTCACAGGCACTATGGATTCACTGGTCGTTCCAGGTCTGGATACGCTACGCCGCTGGCTGGATGAGATCGGCATCAGCTTTTTTGAGTGCGATTCCTGCCAGGCATTGCATCTGCCGCATATGCAGAATTTCGACGGTATTTTTGATGCCAAAATTGACCTGGTAGACAACGTGGTGCTCTTTTCCGCCCTCGCGGAGGTGAAGCCGTCCGCTCTGCTGGCGCTGTCGGCGGATCTCTCGGCTATCAACGCCAGTTCGTTAACTGTGAAGGCGTTTATCGATATTCAGGACGATAACTTGCCCAAGCTGGTGGTCTGTCAGTCGTTGTCTATCGGCCCGGGGGTGACCATGGAGCAGTTCGCCTGGTTCTTCCGCCAAAGCGAAGAGCAGATCTCAATGGTGATCCTCGAAGCCGGCGCCAACCAGCTGCTGTACAAAGGCGAAGAAGAAGAGCCCGCGGCGGAAAACGTGCAATACCATTTTCTTCACTAAACCTGCCTAAAATTAGCGCAGCCACTACCGCAGCGGCTGCGTATTACCCGCTTTTATTCTGCGTTTATCCTTCTCTTAAAGCATTATTCACCGCCATTCAGGCCGTTTTGGCTTATCACGTAGACCGTTATTGCATAAAAATTTGATAAAAGGCGTTTTTTTACCTGGGCTATAGCCTCTTATTCTGGCTACAGTTATTCTGGCGATGCTTCCAGTTGCGAGCAACCACTCCGGGAGAGATCCGCTCTCCTTTTCTCAGGCAATGAAAAAATATGCATGATTCTTGCATGCGTTGAAATGCGTATATTTGAGCCCGTAAATTAACGGGCGTTGAGAAGGATAAGAGATATGACCGCCTTTGGTAAAAAATGGTTAACAGGTCTGGTTACGGGTGCGCTGATGGCCGTCTCTGCCGGTTCGCTCGCCGCCGAACAAAAAACCCTGCATGTTTATAACTGGTCTGATTATATTGCGCCGGACACGGTAGCGAATTTTGAAAAAGAGACCGGGATTAAAGTCGTGTATGACGTTTTTGATTCCAACGAAGTACTGGAAGGCAAATTAATGGCCGGCAGCACCGGTTTCGACCTGGTGGTACCGTCGGCAAGCTTCCTTGAGCGCCAGCTGGCGGCGGGCGTGTTCCAGCCGCTGGACAAGAGCAAGCTGCCCAACTGGAAGAACCTTGATCCCGAAGTGTTGAAGCTGGTCGCCAAGCATGACCCTGAGAATAAATACGCCATGCCTTACCTGTGGGCGACGACGGGCATTGGCTACAACGTGGATAAGGTGAAAGCCGTCCTCGGTAAAGATGCGCCGGTGGACAGCTGGGATCTGGTGCTGAAGCCGGAGAACCTTGAAAAACTGAAAAGCTGCGGCGTCTCCTTCCTCGACGCGCCGGAAGAGATTTTCGCCACCGTGCTGAACTACCTCGGCAAGGATCCGAACAGCAGCAAAGCGGATGATTACACCGGCCCGGCGACCGATCTGCTGCTGAAGCTGCGGCCGAACATTCGCTACTTCCACTCTTCGCAATATATTAATGACCTTGCCAACGGCGACATCTGCGTGGCGATCGGCTGGGCAGGGGATGTCTGGCAGGCGGCCAACCGCGCGAAAGAGGCGAAGAACGGCGTTAACGTCTCCTACTTTATTCCGAAAGAAGGCGCGCTGGCGTTCTTTGATGTCTTTGCCATGCCGGCCGACGCCAAGAATAAAGATGAAGCCTATCAGTTCCTTAACTATCTGATGCGCCCGGATGTGATCGCTAAAATCAGCGACCAGGTGTTCTACGCCAACGGCAACAAGGCCTCCACACCGCTGGTCAGCGAGACGATCCGTAACAACCCGGCGATTTATCCGCCAGCGGATGTGTTCGCCAAACTGTTCACGCTGAAGGTGCAGGATCCGAAGATTGACCGCGTGCGCACTCGCGCGTGGACCAAAGTGAAGAGCGGCAAATAATCTCTGACGGCCCGTCGAACACGGGCCGAATCAGATCTGCACTCGCCGGGAAATGGCAGCGCGCCCGGCGAGCAGAAGCACCAGGATGGTGCAATTGCACTGTTAAGCACGAAGTATGGCACCGGACCATATGGTGATCGTTTTTTTGCCGGAGAGCACCCGATTGAACGACGTAATGCCCCGCCCACAGGCGAAAGCCCCCAAAGCGCTGACCCCGCTACTGGAAATCCGTAACTTAACCAAGTCGTTCGATGGCCAGCACGCGGTCGACGACGTCAGTCTCACTATCTATAAAGGCGAAATTTTTGCTCTGCTGGGCGCATCAGGCTGCGGGAAATCGACCCTGCTGCGTATGCTGGCGGGCTTTGAACAACCGACCGCCGGGCAGATTATGCTCGACGGCGTGGATCTGGCGCGCGTGCCGCCCTATCAGCGGCCTATCAATATGATGTTCCAGTCCTACGCCCTGTTTCCCCATATGACCGTTGAGCAGAATATCGCCTTCGGTCTGAAGCAGGATCGTCTGCCTAAGGCGGAAATCACCGCCCGGGTGCAGGAGATGCTGGCTCTGGTGCATATGCAGGAATATGCCAAACGCAAGCCGCACCAGCTCTCTGGCGGCCAAGCCCAGCGCGGCGGGCTGGCGCGTAGCCTGGCGAAACGGCCGAAGCTGCTGCTACTCGATGAGCCGATGGGCGCGCTGGACAAAAAGCTGCGCGATCGCATGCAGCTGGAGGTAGTGGATATTCTCGAACGCGTTGGCGTGACCTGCGTGATGGTGACTCACGACCAGGAAGAGGCGATGACCATGGCGGGCCGTATCGCCATCATGAACCGCGGCAAGTTTGTGCAGATTGGCGAACCGGAAGAGATTTACGAGCACCCGACCACCCGCTATAGCGCCGAGTTTATCGGCTCGGTAAACGTCTTTGAAGGGCTGGTGAAGGAGCGTCTGGAGGATGGCCTGGTGCTAAGCTCGCCGGGATTGATGCATCCGCTGAAGGTCGACCCCGACGCGTCGGTGGTGGACAACGTGCCGGTCTGGGTGGCGCTGCGCCCGGAGAAGATCATGCTGTGCGATGAACCACCGGCGGACGGCTACAATTTTGCCGTCGGCGAGGTGATTCATATCGCCTATCTCGGGGATCTCTCTATCTATCATGTGCGCCTGCAAAGCGGGCAGATGATCAGCGCCCAGTTGCAGAATGAACACCGCCATCGGAAAGGAACGCCCACCTGGGGTGACGAGGTGCGTTTATGCTGGGATGCGGATAGCTGCGTAGTGCTGACGGTGTAAGGAGAGGGCGATGAGTACCGTTGAATCCCCGTCAGGGGCGAAAAAACCGGGCGGCTTCGGGCTGTGGGCGGCGCGCCTGCAGATGGCGCATGGCCGCAAGCTGGTGATTGCGCTGCCCTATCTGTGGCTGATCCTGTTGTTCATGCTGCCGTTCCTGATCGTGTTCAAGATAAGTCTTGCCGAGATGGCGCGGGCGATCCCTCCCTACACCGAGCTGATGGAGTGGGCGGATGGCCAACTGACGCTGACCCTCAACTTTGCCAACTTCCTGCAGTTGACTGACGATCCGCTCTATTTCGAAGCTTATCTCCAGTCGCTGCAGGTGGCGGGCATATCGACGATCTGCTGCCTGCTGCTGGGCTATCCGCTGGCCTGGGCGGTGGCGCACAGCAAGCCGTCGACGCGCAATATTCTGCTGCTGCTGGTGATCCTGCCGTCGTGGACGTCATTCTTAATCCGCGTCTATGCCTGGATGGGGCTGCTGAAAAGCAACGGCGTGTTGAATAACTTCCTGCTGTGGTTAGGGGTTATCGATCAGCCGCTGGAGATCCTGCACACCAACCTGGCGGTGTATATCGGTATTGTGTATGCCTATCTGCCGTTTATGGTGCTGCCGATCTACACCGCGCTGACCCGCATCGACTATTCGCTGGTGGAGGCCTCGCTGGATCTCGGCGCCCGGCCGCTGAAGACCTTCTTCCAGGTGATCGTCCCGCTCACCAAAGGCGGCATTATCGCCGGTTCGATGCTGGTGTTTATCCCGGCGGTGGGGGAGTTCGTGATCCCGGAACTGCTGGGCGGGCCGGACAGCATTATGATTGGCCGCGTGCTGTGGCAGGGGGTTTTTAAAAACCGCCACCGGCCGGGGGTCATCATCGC
>OGPE01001284.1_pt1 | contig 16639 bp, 10 predicted proteins | sample 1552881 | NCBI WGS metagenome assembly OGPE01 (sample SAMEA2580236, study PRJEB22360) | human gut metagenome | biome: human gut; feature: human-associated habitat; material: faeces | place: Denmark | collected 2008/2010 | reverse complement strand
AATGGGTGGAGGAGGACAACGAAAGCCATAAGTGGAAATCCTTGGACCTGACCAATTATTACAAACTCTCGTCCGATACGGTTCCTATTATCAGGGATTCCACGTATTGGAATATCCATCGTGACAATCCCTTGAGTCCGGATGAAGCCCACTTATACAGTAAAGCCCAAGAGCAGAATATAAGTAAAATCGATACGGCCGATGATCTCCAGAAGTACGTTAAGCTAACGGAGCAGTTGACGAATACGGTCAATATGGATTATAAAACGACCCGTATTAAATATTCCGGCTTTCTAAATCCGTTCCAATTGGGTTATTCCGCCCGTAACGGCATCACTTACAAACAGCGATTCCGTATCAGCAAGACATTCGCCCGTGACAAACAAATTCGTTTCCGTCCGGAGTTTGGTTACGTATTCAAGCGCAAGCAGATATTTTTCAAGGTCGGAGGCGATTGGGAATACTCGCCGCAGAAACGGGGAATCTTATCGGTAGAGGTAGGAAACAGTAATGAGAGTTATTCTTCCGAGATCACCCAAAAGATCAATGAGGAATTGAAGGATTCCACCTTCAATTTCGATGATGTTAACCTTTAGTATTTCAAGCATTACTATGCAGAAATAAAAAACTCCATCGAGTTATTCAATGGGTTTCAATTAACAACAGGCATCTCTTACCATCGCCGTATCCCCTCTAAAAAGAAAGTGGCGATTGATCCCGGGGATGATGTAGAGGAAATACTCAGCCAAAATTATAATGACTTTACGCCCACGCTCGGTTTCTCCTATACCCCCCGCCAATATTATCGCATGGACGGATACCGGAAGGAGTATGTCTATTCTTACTATCCCACGATATCAATCGAAATAGCGAGAGGTATCCCCGGAGTCGGGAAAAGCTCGGGAGATTACGGACGTATAGAGGCGGATGTGCATCAAAGCCTTATGCTTGGCCTGTGCAGACGATTGAACTATCATATCAGCGCCGGTCTTTATACACAACAGAAGTCTACCTATTTCGCAGACTTTAGGTATTTCACCCGCAGGAATTTCCCCGATACGTGGGATGATCAGATTGGCGGAGTCTTCAATCTACTGAAAGGCGAGTGGTTCAATGCCTCCGATAAGTATATACAAGCACATTTCATGTATGAAAGCCCTTTTATCTTATTTAAGGTTCTCCGCATCAACTCCACGAAAAAGTTCATGCAAACGGCCTCACGCTATATCCTCTCCGAACGCTTTTATTGGAGCCAGCTATGGACACCGGTCTTGCCTAGCTATACGGAAGTCGGATACGGGATAGGGAACCATATCTTTAATATCGGGATATTCGCCGGATTCGATCGCTGGCATTACCAAAGCATGGGATTCAAGTTTGCCTTCGAGTTATTTCAATGAATCGATAGTGGGCGGGCTACCAATATCCCTTTACAGCTCTTTATCCCCTCGGCGTAATCTCGTAAGGAGGATGCTTGGATGATTACCTTTTTAGCGGAAGAAGAGGCATGGATAAATGTCAGTTGTCCATCCTTCCAATAGGCAATCCCGACATGCGTCACGTCCAGCCCCTTGATAGAAGTAACAAAACAGAGGATATCGCCATTCTTGATTCCGGACGAACATTTCTCGATCTCCTGTTTAGGCACATAATAATGAGGACGTAGGTTTATCTCCATTTCCTTATCGGCCATCCTTCGAACTCTTTCCGGATGGTTCTTCAGTTGCTTATAGCTATCCGGATGCGTAGAGATAAAAGATAAATCCAAAGGTAGGGAGGCACCACCGATCTCCCGCCCCATATCTTTCACGATTCCTTTTCGCTCGTTCTCATAGAACCAGTCGGTCATATAATGCAAACGATCCGTGTAATCATGGATCGTGCCGTCTCTGTACCGGAGCTGCTGTAAATTCTCACAGAAGTTCTCAAAGGTAGGATTTTCTTCCCGTAGAGTGCAAGATAAAGCCAATACGGTCTCCGCGAATGTGGTACAATCCAGTTCCCGCAGATTGACCACCAAGCCCTCCGGCTCCTTTTCCAAGGTAGAGGCGACATAAGGAGTCCCCCGGAAGAAAAGGGCGGTATGGATCATTAGCTCGTCTAGGGGTAACGACTTCTTAGGCTCCATCTGAGTACAATACCGATCGAAAATAGCACGATCCTCATCCGTACAATACAACTTACGGGATGTATGCTCTTGGGCGTTCACTAAAAACACCATACATACACACATCCAAAAACCAAGCAGTATCATTCCCCTTCTCATAAGCTAATCCTTTTTCGTTTTCAGCAAATCCTCCAATTTCACCAGCTCGTCACGCAATTGGGCAGCCTCGATGAAATCCAGTTTCTTCGCCGCCTCTGTCATCTGTTTGCGAGTCCGCTCGATCGCCTTCTCAAGCTGCGTACGGTTCATGTATTGCACGACCGGGTCCGCCACCAAGCTTGGTTCCGGCTCTATATAAGCGTATGGCTCCGCCGTTTGTTGTTTCTCGGCAAGCATGGATACAATGTTTTTCATGACTTGCTTCGGAGTAATGCCATGCGCCTCGTTATAAGCCATCTGTTTCTCCCGCCGGCGATTGGTCTCGTCCATGGTCTGCTGCATACTCGCCGTGATCTTATCGGCATAGAAGATAACCTTTCCGTTCACGTTTCGGGCGGCACGCCCGGCTGTCTGCGTCAAGGATCGGTGGGAACGCAAAAAGCCTTCCTTATCCGCATCCAAGATAGCGACCAACGAGACTTCCGGTAAATCCAGCCCCTCGCGTAGCAGGTTGACACCGATCAGCACGTCAAACAGGCCCTTCCGCAGGTCATCCATAATCTGTACCCGCTCCAAGGTATCTACATCGCTATGTATATAGTTGCATCGTACCCCCATGCGGGTCATATACGTAGTCAGCTCTTCCGCCATACGCTTGGTCAAGGTAGTCACCAAGACTCGTTCGTCTTTTGCCGAGCGCTGCGTGATCTCCTCCATCAAGTCGTCGATTTGGTTTAATGAAGGACGGACATCGATAATCGGGTCCAGCAGGCCTGTCGGACGTATCACCTGCTCCACCACCACTCCCTCGCTCTTTATCAACTCGTAATCGGCGGGAGTAGCGCTCACATAAATGCCTAGAGGCGTCAACGACTCGAACTCATCGAAGGTAAGCGGACGGTTATCCATCGCCGAGGGCAAACGGAAACCATACTCCACCAAGTTTTTCTTCCGGGCATAATCCCCGCCATACATCGCACGAATCTGCGGGATCGTCACATGGCTCTCGTCTACGACTAGCATGAAGTCTTTCGGGAAATAGTCCAACAGGCAGAAAGGACGATCTCCCGCCGCGCGTCCGTCGAAATAACGGGAATAGTTCTCGATACCCGAGCAATGCCCTAGCTCCCGGATCATTTCCAGATCAAACGTGACACGCTCATACAGGCGTTTCGCCTCGAAGGGCTTACCGATCTCCTTGAGGAAATTCACCTGCGTCCCCAGATCCACATCGATCTGACCGATCGCCGTATTGATACGCTCTTGGGTGGTCACGAATAAATTGGTAGGATAAATATTCAGCTCATCTTGCTCATCATACTCCTCGCCTGTCAACGGATTGAAAGAGGAGATGCGGTCTATCTCATCATCCCAGAACTCGATACGGTACGCCATGCCGTCGAAGGTCTCGATCGCCGGGAAAATATCCACCGTATCGCCATTCACACGGAAACAGCCGCTTTTGAACTCCAGCTTATTATTCACGTACAGAGCGTCTACAAACCGGCGCAACAACTTATCCCGGTCGATACGCATACCCCGTTCCAGATGCGTCACTTTCTCGGCGAAAGCCGTAGGGTCTGCCATGCCATATAAGCAGGACACGGATGAGACCACGATCACGTCCTTACGACCCGACAATAAGGAAGCCGTGGCCCTCAAACGCAGCTTATCGATCTCCTCATTGATCGCCAAGTCTTTCTCTATATAGGTATCGGTAGAAGGTAGATAGGCCTCCGGCTGGTAATAATCATAATAAGAGACAAAGTACTCTACCGCATTATTGGGGAAAAACGCTTTAAACTCACCGTATAACTGAGCGGCAAGCGTCTTATTATGACTGAGTATCAAGGTCGGTCTCTGAACTTCCTTTATCACGTTAGCGATCGTAAACGTCTTACCCGAACCGGTAACACCTAAAAGTGTCTGGAAAGGAACGCCGTTCTTGATCCCTTCCGACAATGCCGCAATCGCCTCGGGTTGGTCACCCGTGGGACTGAACGAAGACGATATTTCAAAATTCATTCTTTATCCGATCTGTTGTTTAGGCATTATCAACCATAATATGACGTAAAGCAGTATACCGAATCCGGCGAAAAGAACCATCAATACCCATACGATCCGTACGATCGTCGGATCGATATCCAAGTATTCCGCAAGACCGGCACAAACGCCACCTATCATCTTATCATCCGAACGAGTCAATCTTTTCTTCTCTTCCATTATCCTCTATTTTAACAATTAGACAGTATACACGCAAAGATAATTTTTTCCTTCTAATAAAATAACAACTCCAGTCGATAATTCTTACAATTACGACAATGCCCATTGCAGGCTCTTTATAATGGGCATTATAAAGCACTTACAATGGGCATTCAACACCGCTTACAATTGCGGTTAAGCAGCCTATCGTTCCAGCAACTCTTGCAAATATTTACGAGTTTGGATCACATAATCATGGCGAGTACCATTCAGCTCACATTCAATTGTTATAGCGCCCTTGAATCCTTGTTTTTTCAACTCAGCGATCACAGCGGGGAAATCTACATCGCCCGTAGGGATCGGTACCTCACGGCCCAGCTCATACGGATTGCCAGGATCCGGATACTTGCCATCCTTCGCATGGAACTCCTTAATCAAGTTACCAAACAACTTGACCGCATCCAAGGAGTTCGACTTGCCATACATTAGTAAATTCGCCAAATCACAATTGATAAACAAATTACCCGTACCGATATCCCGGATCGCACGAATTAAAGTGATAGGAGTCTCCTGCCCTGTCTCGAAATAAATCATGACATTACGCTCCTTCGCATAAGTAGCCAAGCCACGCATCACCTCGATGAAATCCTTATACTGCACCGAAGACGGATCCTCTGGAATAAATCCAAAATGCGAGTGCATAGCCGGAATACCTGCCAGCACACAAAAATCGATCATTTTACGGTATACGTCCAACTTCTCGGAACGCTCATCGGTAGGTACCAGGCCGATCGTGGCCGGTCCTTGACGAAAATTCCACGTACTTTTACTTCCCGGCACACCAACCAACGTAGTTACCCGGATCCGATGCTTCTTGGAAGCGGCCTTCACCTGCTCCGCCAATTCCTTCGTAAATCTTTTTTCACTATAATTTAACTCACAAGAACCAAAGCCCTGCTCATGCAGGTCTTTGAAGCTCTTGTCTATATCGCATACATCATATTGGATGACACCGATCGTGATCTGTTCCTGCGCCTTCATGACTGGACCAATCAAGGCCATAGCCACCGCGCACGTCCATATATAATTCCTAATGCTCATATTCCTTATTATTCAATCTAAGAATCAATTAATTATTGTTCCATAGTCGGATTGAACGTACCTCCCCAATTATTATTCTGCTCCAAATTCGGGTTCTCGTCCAAGTAAGTTTTCTTGATCGGGAAGAAATAGAAGCTTTCCTCGATCACGAACTGGCGCTCAGCTGCCTCCGTATAAGGAACTTGATGGATTACGTAGCGGAAATCACCGGTAGTCAACTCATTCTTGGCGATCCGGTCGCGAGCGATGTTCAAGTCCATATCCGAGCCATCCGGGTTGACTGCGATCGCCTCGATACCATGTTTTGTCCAACCGGCCAACATCATCATATTACGCGTACGGCGCAAGTCCCAGAAACGATGTCCCTCATAGCACAACTCGATATGACGCTCATCCAAAATCGCCTGACGGATCTCCTCACGGCTACCCACCTTCAAGCCATACAAACCATCAGCTCCAGCCTCTATACCCGCACGCTTGCGGATCTGTTTCAACAAATCGATAGCTACATCTGAATGCCCGTTCTCATTAGCGGCCTCCGCATAGATGAACATCACTTCGGCAAAGCGCATCAAGATATAATCAATATCGAACGTCATCACCTTGTCTTGTGTCAAGGAAAGATCGGACACTTTGTAATTATACATTCCAGAAAAAATATCATTGTTGGCCGCATTGACACCCGCATTCGGATTGACACCATATTGATCGTCCGCATTGCTCACACCCAAGGCATTATACATACGGTTGTCGGCAGGTCTACCAGCAACCGGCCATTCGCGTCCGTTATACAAACAAGCCCTGTTGAAACGCGGATCGCGATTCTTCCAGAAAGCCTTCAGCAAAGCCTGCTCGTCGCCCACGTAATACTTACCCGTAGGATCGTCGTAACGCTTACCATCCAACATCGGGAAATCCTTTACGAATTCCCAAGTAGGATTATGATAAGGTTTATCACGGCTCACGGAAGCCGGACGCGTCCCATACTCCCAAGTAGCGACACGGTTCGGATTTGAATAAATAACCGGGAAGATTACCTCCGGACCTTTTTCTTGTAACCAAATATCCGCCGGATTCTCAGTCAATGCGATGCCATTCTGCACACAAAAATCATACGCCTCCTTAGCCGCCACGTAAGCCTCTTTCCAGTATGCGTTATCATACATACGTTTCGGATTGAACTGAGGAGAAGCTTTCAGTAACAAGGTCTTTGCTTTCCAAGACTTTGCGAAACACTGGTCTATACGCCCATAATCACTGGAACTACCAGCAATCTTGGCAGGCAACAAGGAAATCGCATGATCCAAATCCTCTATCATAAACTGGAAACATTCCGGCGTAGAGTTACGTTTCACGTACAAATCATCCTTATCTTTATCTTGCGGCACTTTCAAATAAGGTACGCCACCATGATGCAACACCATCCAATAATACATATAGGCACGCATGAAATAGGCTTGTCCCAACATGAAATCCACAGCATCCTTATCCTCTATCACGCTAGACTCCAGTTTAAAGATCGCCTCATTGATATGGCGGATCTTGGTATAGTCCCATTTTTTATAACTATCCCCGGTCTCCGTGATCGTACCCAAATACCAAGGAATACCCGTCACTTGATCCGAATTTTGGTCGGCAGAAACACTCCATCCCTCAAAACACTCCTCATACAGATTGTTCACGTAAGCCTGAGCCAGATTAAGGTCTCCCCAAACCATAGACTCATCGTAGGTCTCTAGGTTGTCGATATCCAACGTGTCACAGCCTGTTGTCATTCCACCTAACAAAAAGGCTGTACTAATTATCGCGTATTTAAATTGAATCATTTTCATATCTTCCTATATTATATTTAGAATGAGAAATTAAGACCAAAAGAGAACGTTCTCATCAAAGGATAAGAATCATAATATTCCTGTTCCGGATCCAAGAACTCGGTCACAGCTGAAATACAGAATAAGTTAGTAGCGTTCGCAAATACCTGAGCATGCGTGATTCCTAACGGACGAAGAATAGCCATAGGCAAATCGTAACCAATATTCAGATTCTTCAAACGCAAATAAGCGCCATTACGCATCCAGTAACTCGTATTACCCGCTCCAGACTCATACCAACTCGTACCCGTGATACGTGGATAAACTCCATCCGGATTAAGTTCCGGATCGTACACTTTATCACTCGTCCAAATCGGGAAATAAGGACGAATCGTACCACCATGTTGATAGAAACCTTTATCTACGCCACCTACGAAGCGATCATATTTTCCGACTCCTTGAAAATGCACATCCAGCGTGATTCCCTTCCACTTGATACTACCGCCAAAACCATAATTGATACGCGGCGTACCATTCTCACTCAACAAATTATACTCATCATTGCTATCAATCCGTCCGTCTGGTCCCTCCGAGTAGCCATCACCTCTCGTATCCTTATACAAGATACCACCCAGATAGGGATCTCGTCCGAATTGCTTGAAACCTTTCGCCTTCAAGGCTTCCACCTCAGCCGGATCCGTCAGCAAGTGATCGGCGATCAGACCCGTCAAGATTCCCTCAGCCTTGCCCAATTTCGACAATGCATGCAGGTTACCCCCTTCTCGATAAGTGGCATCCTCATCCAATACATCCCAACGATCACGTGCGAATCCCAGATTCAAATAGGCGGAGTAAGTAATCTCGCCATTCGCAGCCTTATCCATCCAAGTCAAGGCCAACTCACCGCCTCGCCAAGAACGTTCGGCATAGTTTTCCGGAGCCAAAGCCTGTCCGTACGTGCTTGGGAGTGTCACCGTACGCGGTCCGAGGATATCTACCTCTTTCCGATAAAAGGCATCGAACGTTCCAGACAAACGATTATTGAAGAAACCAAAATCCAAACCACCATTATAAGTAGTAGAGGTTGCCCATGTCAAGGCATAGTTCGGAGTCGCTCCAGCCACAATCGTATTTGCCAAGTTATTACCGAAGATATATTTTTCACCCAGTTTGTACTTTTGCAAATAAGAGAACGCATCCACCTTGTCTACCGGGTTCTTGCTCAAATCCATATCGTTACCCGTCGTACCATAAGAGGCACGGATCTTCAAATTACTCAACCAATCGGACGTCGACTCCATAAACGACTCTTGGCTGATACGCCATGCGGCGGACACTGAGGGGAAAAAGCCCCAACGCTTACCTTCCGGGAAGAGGGTGTTACCATCGTAACGGAAAGAGAACTCGGCGATATACTTCTGATCGAATGTATAGTTGAAACGGCCGATCCAAGAAAGGCGCCCTCCGGTCTTCTCCTTCGCCTCGCCCCAGCGCCGCAAAGCATCGGACGAATAGTTGAACATCTGGTCTAAATTCGTAAGCGGAGACTCACCTTTGGCCGATACCTCCTCGCCACCATTAGATGCCTGCTCGAATACCACCATGGCTGCCACATCATGCTTACCGAACGTATTGGCATAATTCACGAACCAGTTGAATTGCTCGGTCCACAATTGTTTAGTCTTATACTCCAGATTCTCGTAATTCTGCGAGAAGTTGAAGGTATTATATTCATTCAGATTCAATGGAGCCGGCAAGAAACGATTGCCTTGCGGATCCGCTTGCTGGAATTTATAGTTTTTCTGGAAGGTCATAAAGCGCTTCCGGTTGTAATCGTGGCCTAGATAAGAGGCCATCACTTTCGTGCTCAAACCTTTCGTTATGAAATCAAGGTTGATATTGAACGAAACGATACCGTTCAAATTACGCCGACGTGTCTTCAAATAACGGTTTCCAACCACTTGATCCACGGGATTCCATCCCTGCCAAGAGCCATAGTCTTGATAGATCGGATAATCCGTGATGGTGTTAGCGGGCGTTCCGTCTAAGTAAGAGTAAAACGGCGTTGTCTTCATTGCGTTGAAGGTACAACGATATAAATCGTACACCGATTGGTCGTCATCGTCAGAGAAAGGCCAGTAGAAACGCTTATCGTTCGATTGATTCGCATCCAAGTTCACATTCATGGTTATATACTTGGTCAAATCGACAGAAAGGTTCGAACGTAAGGAGAATTTCTTATTCTCCAACGACACATACGATCCCTCCTCGGCCAAGAACGATCCCATCACATAATACTTTACCTTATCCGTACCACCGTTCACGCTCAAGGAGTGTTTCGTATTCCAGGGATTCTGCCAAATATAATCGTTCACGTTATAGTTGATCTTATTATCACGGAAATAGGCATACTCCTCCTCGCCATTAGGAAGCGGCGTACCTTGGAAACGAGCTACCGCATTCTGGTAGTCCAAATCATCAATCGCATCCCAACGGTCGGCAAACAATTCCTGAGTCGGTTTACTAAACGCATAAGAACCTTGGTAATTAAATATCGGTTTTTGGTTTTTCGTTCCTCCCTTAGTCGTTACCAACACGACACCATTTCCAGCAGCGGAACCATAGATTGAGGCGGTAGCCGCATCTTTCAAGAAGCTCATTTGGTCTATTTCATAAGGTTCCAATAAGTCGAAAGCCTCTTTATCGCGAATCACCCCATCAATAACGAACAAAGGATCACCGAATCCTCCACGCATACGAATCTCGGATTTAGCCCCCATCAAACCAGAGTTGCCCGTGATCGTAGCTCCCGGAGCACGTCCGGCCAAAGAGTTTGAAAGATTTGTACTCGGGATCACAGATAGATCATCCGCTTTCACGTTCGATATAGACCCGGTCATGTTCACTTTTTTCTGCACGCCATAACCTACGACAACGACCTCATCCAACTTCTGCGTATCCTCTTTCAAACGGATTTCCAACGTACTTTTCCCTGCCACAGGAATCTCACGGTCTAGATATCCGATATAAGAAACCACCAAGATTGCGTTTTCAGGAACATTGATTAACGTAAACTTACCATCCATATCGGTAATCGTACCGTTTGTCGTACCTTTTACAAGAATGTTTGCACCAATCACTGGTATACCGGCTTCATCAATAACGGTACCCGTCAATCTTATATCATTCTGATTTACAGAATAATTATGGGGGGGGGTATTTTGTACACCATACAACGGAGAGAACGCTCCTAACGCTAAAAGCACCGTTGCTAAGTAATATTTATTATTCATAAAACTAGATTTAAGTCTCTTTTACACTTGAATTATACTAAAAATTCTTTTCAAAAACATCTCATCTGAATGAGATTACCCACACACTGTTCTATCCATCTCTCACCATATCTAAAATTTAAGATTTATTCATTAAACATCAAGGTTAACTTGCCTCAAAATCTTGTTTGCATTGAGAAGCATTTTTCTTTTCACCGCAAATATAAATAAAAATCATAAAAAACAAACAACACGATCAGGTTCCGCCAACATCCATTCAATAATTCAATCCGAACTACAAATAGACTATAGATTGAACCAATAATTCATTTTGATCATGAACGTATTTGTAGCGGGGAGTCCCCACATACGATCCAGATTACTTCCCCAGCCGGAGGAGTACCAGTTGTCCCGGTTAGACATCCGGTGTTCCCATACGAAATAAAGCGTGGAACCGGGCAAGTATTCCCAGCGGGCTACCAAGTTGGAACGAAACTCGTTAAACCTAAAATCAGGGTTCCTGAAAGGCATCTGCCCAGCTCCCTCCCCGATGGTATAGACTCCATCCGCATAAGTTAAATGATCCGGATCAATACGTTGGAAACGGTTCTCAAAGGTATGCGACTTCGTATCCGCCGCTAATTTAAAATCATCGTATTTAGCGATGGAGGTGAACGGGGCGCCATAGAATTGAATGGAAATATCGGGGGTCACGTTCACTTGTAATTTCAGCGTGAGGCCATAGGTCTTCTGATCCATGTGGCCCATGACATAATAATAAGGGGTCAAGCTACTCGAGCTAAGCGGACTCGTCGTAGCCACATATTGCATCTCATCCGTATTCCACGCATAATCCAGTTGCCCGGACAAATAGACATGGTTTCCCAAGCGGAATGTCAAGCTCGGCGAGATCGTGTTGAAGCGATTTCCCTCGAAATTATGATCGCCCTCGTATTTTAGCATGAACATCATCCGCTTCGCCTTATCGGTATTGAACTTAGCGGAAGTTAAGAAATAAGAACCGAAGCGGACATCCGGTCCCCCTCGCAGCAAGCGGCTATCCAGCCAATTCCAAGCGAAGGTTTCCTTGACATCCCATTCATACCGGTTCATCGTCATACTTTGCCAACGCAAGGAAGCGTTGTTGCTAAAAGGAGTACCGCCGTAATTCCACATATTCTTTTGGGACAGGGTAAAGGCGTTGTACCGGAATATCTTCCAGATATCGGTCTGCCGATACATGATCTCCGTCTCATTCATCAGATAATCTGTCTCCTTCATATATCCCATATCATTCAAGTCGAAACCGGGTGACGACCAAGTAAAGGTCTCCGAGAAGTTCCATTTGGCGTTTCCTTTCCGTCCCACTTTCACATAACCACCTGTTCCGGTCAGGGAGCGACGAGTAGGATCCACCCCCAGATAATCGGCGGAGGAAGCCCTTTGATAATAATGCGCCACGCTATTCTGCAAGGCCGTGATCGCTCCGGCGCTACCATGCAAGGAACTCAACATTCCCTTTACATCTATATAATAAAGGCGATTCTTGAAATACTGGGTAAAATCAATACCCGCCGTGAAAGCGTTACGCACCATAAAATCTTCCAGATAAGGCTGATCCAAGGCACGGTTTACCGAAGTCACCATACCGCCCAGCAAGGTATTCCCCTTCCAGTTCTTTTGCACACGGGCCACGGTATAGTTTGTCAAAGGCTCCACGACTTCCACGTCCTCCACCCCATTACGGGTAACCTTGGAGGAGGAACGTGCCGTTACACTCTCGATCACTCCGATCGTCAAGCCCCGTTTATTCGTACCCGTCAGTTTCAAAGCACCAATAATCGGCACATTCTCTTTCGTCTCGGCATAACTACCTACGTTGTCTATACCCCGTGGCGTATAAGAGGGAGAGGCGCCGATCCTACGGGTATAAAACATCATATCGCTACCGTTCGCAAAATCCAAGATATGTTTTCCTTCCAAGAAGAAGGGGCGTTTCTCATCGTAAAACGTCTCGTAAGCCGTAAGGTTCATTACGGAGGGGTCCAACTCCACTTGTCCGTAATCCGGATTGATCGTCATATCCAACGTATAATCCGAGAGGGCGAACTTAGCGTCCAAGCCCACGTTTCCTCCCCAGCTATGCCCTTTTTGATAAGGGCTGCCGTCTATCCGGGGTTCCTGCCTGTATTTACCCATTACATACGGCAAGAACTCGATGCCGCGAGGCTTGGGAACAGAGTCCATGCCGCTCATGTTACCGAACGAAAAGACATGTCCGTTATTCTTCAAGGGGATCATGCTCCAATTTTGCACCTCGTTATTCCTACGGATGATACGGCGTACGTGCAAGCCCCAAACGCCATCCTCCGATTGCTGGTTATAGCGCAACTGGCTGAACGGGATACGCAGCTCGGCGGTCCAACTGGAATCCGCCCGATCAATATGCGTCCGGCCCTCCCAAACGGCGTTCCAGCTCTTATTGACATCCAACTTGTCGGTAACGATTAAATCGGTCTTATTCCCTCCCAGATTGATATTGAATTCCGGCGCCGCCCGATAATCATGGTAGGTGTCGAAAGCGACGCTGATCAAATCGCCCAAGCTATTATCATCCCGGTTCCCGATAAAACGGTTCATCTTATCCGGCACGGCGTCCTTACAATACACGCCTATATAGATATATTTATCATCATAGAAAAGTTTCACCCGGGTCGGAGATTGGGTGATCGCCCGCTCATAGGGGATAATCTGTACGAAACGATCCGACCATTCGCCTTGCTTCGTCCAAAAGTCCTCATCCAGCTTACCGTCGATCGTAGGTTTCACTCCCGATACTTTCCGGATATTATAGGTACGCTTATAAGCTTTCTCAAAAGGGACGATCGAATCTTGCTGGGCTTCGCACAACAACGAGATTCCTAAAAACACGAGTAGAGTCAGATATTTCATAATGGTCTAGACTATAAGATAACAATAAGCCTCAAAGATACACACTTCTTTTCAGAAAAGAACACATCTTCCTTAGATTTATCGCAACGAAGCCGAAGGCATACGATATCAAGTACTCACTGCACCCCGTTTTGCAGTATTACCGCGACGCACGTGCAGCGCTACTGCAACCCACGTGCAGTAACACTGCAATGCGGGTTGCAGTACAATAACAATAGCGTCACGATAAAACTCAACAACCGCCTCCCAACGCCCGGTATAGCAATATCTTCTTCCGGCATAAATCGGTGACGATATCGATATGCTCCAGCTCGCTATCCAGATAACGCTCCTCGGCGGAAAGAACCTCCAAGAAACCGGTATAGCTTAATTGGAACATCTCTCCGGCATTCACCACGGAACGTTGGTGGGCAAGGGATTCTTTCTCTTTCAAGCGGATACGCTCCGTTTGGGTCTGGCTGGCGCAATAGAGATCGAGCACCTCGGTGTAAGCGTTCAAAGCGGTCTCGTGGTATTGGGACAAGGCGATACGCTGGGAAGCCTTCGCCTCGTTCCACATCGAACGGATCTCATCGCGGCGGAAGATAGGAGCCGTGATACCCGCCGCCAAGTCGTACACCAAAGAGGCCGGCGAGTGGAACCACTTACCCACATCAAACGCATTGAAACCACCACTGGCGCCAAGCACCAACGAGGGATAAAAAGCCGCCTTCGCCGCTATCACATCCGCCTTGGAGGCGATCAACCCCATCTCGGCGGAACGTACATCCGGACGCAATGTCAAGAGGTTCGCCGGAATCCCTTCCGACAAGGGAACCGGCAACTTACGCAACTCATCGAATCCCATCCGGCGAATCTCGAAGGGGAAAACACCCAACAGGCAGGCGATCGCCCGCTCCTTCTCACCGATCAACTGATCGTTTTCCAGCAACTTACTCTCGATCGACAGCACACGGGCATAAAACTGATCGACCGCCAACTGCGTCTCCGCCCCTTCCTTCTTCAACTGGCGGGTCAGCTCATGGGAACGACGGGCACTGGCCAGTGCGTTCCGCAACACCTCCTTACGACGGTCCAAACCGATCAACTCATAATATTGAATCGCCAGATCGGATATCAACATCGACTGGGCAAAACGGGTAGCCTCCACGGAAGCCATCCAGCGAGCGGCGGCGGCCTGCTTCTTCCGGGTCAGTTTGCCCCAGATATCCGCTTCCCATTGAAAGCTCAAGCTCAAGCCGAAATCCCGGTAAGGGTCCGGTATATGCTTATCCTTTGGCAAAGAAGGCACGTTTGTCTCGCTATTCCCCACACCATCCATCGTATATTCACCGAAACGGTTCACGGAGGCTCCGATGTTCAAATTCACGTCCGGCAGCAAAAGCCCCTTCGCCCGCTGCAAGGCCGCACGGCTCATGGCGATGCGCTCCATGCTCTGCCGGAAGGAATGGTTATTGCGTAAAGCCACATCCACATAGCCTCGCAATAAGGTATCTTGGAAAAAGACATCCCACGACAGCGGTTTCACGAACGTAGTGTCGTTCATTCCCATCTCGCCGGATTCCGGAAGCGAGATCCGCTCGTCCATCGATAGCTCGGGAGTCTTACAACCGGCCAAAGCAATCAGAGCCAAGGCGCAGCCTATCATTATATATCTCATCTTATCAATACACATACTCGTCTTCTTTAATTTGCTCTTTCTCTTTTCTCTTTTTAAAATAAGTAGCCAGCGACTCGAAGATCACGTAAAGCCCCGGGATCAAGAAGATACCGACAAGGATCGTGGAGATCACAAGACCGTCAAGCCCGTCTTTTGCAACGATTCCGGCAACAATGGTTGCAAAAGCAGCGGTTGGTCCGGCAATCTGTACGCAGCTTCCTCCAAGAGTTGAAATCACAAAACCGGCTACAATGGCAGTAAAGATACCGGCTTCAGGGCCAACTCCGGAAGCGAGCGCAAGTGCAATGGATAAGGGGAGCGCGATGATCGCGACGATGATACCTGCAGTCACATCTTTGATAAATTGCGACTTGTCATAGGACTTCAGACAGGTTAACAGCATTGGTTTTAGAGAATTCATAGAATTATAAGACCTTTCATATTAATTTTTCAGACACGCTTTAGTATGAAGTTGTTAGTGACTGCATTTGTTATATTTTGATTTGCTGATTCCTAGAATCACACCGAGAAACGTATCGATTGCCGTGATGGTTCCCACCAACTGTTCTCCATAGGGAAGTCCCCAGATGCCAGCCAGTGCAAAATACAACGTTCCCAGAGCCGGCAGAAAATACATGGCGAGCCATTTTAATCGATCATATGTTTTGTTACTCATATCGCATTCCCCGCTTCCTGATATGTCCCACCGCATCTGTGAGACGATACCCAGCTATCTATCTGATTTACCATATGCGTGAAATGCGTTTTCTGTCACTCTTCTTATTTTGCAAGCGCAACTTTTTTGTGATGCCCACTTTCCGATGCTCTGCCGGTTATATCGGATGTTACCTCTGTTTTTTCTCGACTCCAAAGATAGCGATCAAAGAACACAGAAGCAGAAACATCGGATAAAACAGCCGTGGCATGATCTGGAAGGCGGAAATCTCGTATCCAAGTTCATGTGCCGCCGAGATGGCTACCAGCATCTGTGCACCGTAAGGGATAACTCCCTGGAAGATACAGGAAAAAGTATCCAGTAACGAAGCTGTTTTCTTCGGTGTCACGCAGTATTCCTGGGCCATTTCTTTTGCAATCGGATTCGCCATTACGATTGCAACGGTATTGTTGGCAGTTGCAATGTCCATCGCTCCGACCAGCAGTCCCATACCCAGCTGCCCGCCGCGTTTTCCCTTAAAGATCCGGTGGATCCAGCCGAGCAGTGCATCAAATCCTCCGTATTCCCGGATCAGTGCACACATGGCTGCGACCAGAATCGCCACCATACAGGTTTCAAACATTCCTGAGACGCCTGAACCCATATTTGCCAGCAGATCGGTCGGTGTGGTATGCCCGCCAAGCAGCATGATCAGCGCGC
>OGPE01001276.1_pt1 | contig 16682 bp, 19 predicted proteins | sample 1552881 | NCBI WGS metagenome assembly OGPE01 (sample SAMEA2580236, study PRJEB22360) | human gut metagenome | biome: human gut; feature: human-associated habitat; material: faeces | place: Denmark | collected 2008/2010 | reverse complement strand
TAGTCTCGGATTTCTTTATTCATTTTCACTTCCATGTTGTTTTCTACCTTTCTCTTTGTAATCTCTGTTTTTTCTTTTGTTTCTGTTTTGGTACATCCCTTTGCCGGATGCCATTTCTTTCCATAAATCTTTTTGTTCCTTCCGGATCAAGCTCTGCCAGTTTTTTCAGGTCGAATGCAACCCTCTGGAAGATGCAGTAACCGGAGGATGCGGTATCCGGCTGTATCGTTCCCAGCTTATGCTGCTTTATAAAACGAAGCTTTTCTTTGCTGAAATTGTGGTCGATATAGGCTTCATTGATACCGCCCAGCGGAGCAAAAGGCAGGTTTACCGTAAGGTCTGCAAAGCTTTCCGGGTATCCATCTTCCATATGGTAAAGCCCGATATAGAGATTGTCATCGCTCATGTAACTGTCTACCCTGAGAAATAATTCCTCCCGGCCATACTGCCAGTCGTAGCTCAGTGTCTTTGGTTCTTCCATTTTTTTCGCCTCCTATAATCCCATGATTTCTTTTACGATACGGTCGGATGCCTTGACTGCCCCGACCAGTACCAGCAGGTTAAATACCAGTTCCCCGACGTAATTCCAGACAATGGTCACGGCGGACAGGCTGGTGTCCCCGATGGCCGGCGGACTTGATGCAAACACCGAAAAGATGATGCAGGCCAGTGCGATGATGGCTCCTTCCAGACATACCCCGGCGTAGGAACGGATAAAGTTCTTTCCTACAGACTGGGTTGGCTCCCCGGCAAAGGTTGCCAATGGAATCGGTGCGATGGCTGTGTACATATACAGCTTAAACATTCTCCCGTATACAGTCAGAATCATGACAAATGACAATACCGTAATCAGCAGGCTTCCTAATAAAGTTACGATCCACAAAGGGATAGATTCCAGCATCCCCACCGCTTCGATCTTGTCCACGATCTCCGAGGGCAGCTCCGTTACAGTTCCACCCGCCATCCCGGAGTGGGACATGATATTTGTTACGATGCCCTGCACAACGGAAAAGATCGCAGTCAGAAGCTCCATGCCGGACATAACGGCTCCCTGTGCCAGTGCAAAACGGATAAAGGCTTTCACTACGTGTTCCGGCTTTTTCATATCCGTGAAGCTCCCACAGGTTTTTACCAGCCCTGCCGCAAAGAACAGAACCAGCAGGCCGTACCCGATGGCTTTCAGTCCACCGTTGATGTTCGTCATCACGCTCCAGATTGCCCCGCCCTTGAAATTCTCCGGGCTTTGCGTCAGCAGTGTCCAGATTTCAGCCAGCTTGTCGCTCCAGGTCTGCAAGGCAGAATTTAGATTCTGTACGATCCAGTTATCACTCAAACAGTTTCACCTCCCATCCTCAAAAGTGAGCAGGGAGCCGGCATTTCGCATGGCTCCCCTTCTGGACTCTTCTCCTATCCCATGATCAGATCCAGGATCTCTTTTGCAAAGGTAATGATGATACCGCCTGCCAGTGTCAGAAATCCGTTTGCCCTCTGGCTTGGATCGTGGCTCTTTAAGGACAGACCGACCTGCACGATACCAAATCCCAGCAGGATCAGGCCAATGGCGCGGATCAGGGAAAAGATAAACGTGGACAGGTTATTGACTACGGTCAGCGGATCGCCTGCGGCATAAACGCAGGTCGCCCCAATGCAGATCGACAGTACCATGACTGCATACAGAGCAAACAGTTTCTTCTGCCCTCTCTTCATCTTCAGCGGTGCGGTCTCTTTCCTGATTTCTGTGTGTTTCTTATTTTTCAGTAAATTCATTGGCATTCCTCCCATCAAAAAAGCTCCCCGATGATGTCCTCATCCAGAAGCAGTTCGTAATCGTCATATCTTGTTTCGTCAAATGTAAAATCGTCATGCGCCAGCGGTGCTTTCGCATAATTGAACGGGCCGGCACCTCCGTCCTCGGTATACCGGATGTTGGGATGCTTCATCAGGTCATACTTGGCATCCAGTATGGGCCGCTCCCCGCGGATAAACAGAAGTGCATTCTGGTTATCCAGCATACGGACTTCATCCGGCTGTAACAGCTCCCTTCCGCTCTGCTGGAAGTTGGTGGAGTAGCTGCCGGATTTTCCTTTGGTCTGCCCGTAGGTGTTGGTGTCTATGGTTTCTTTCCCCAGTAATTCTGATACATATTTGTGTGTCTCTTTTTCATTGCCGCCCAGGTACAAAAACTCATCGCAGTTGCCCACCAGACTTTCCCAGGAGTCCTTGAACAGAGCCTTTAGCTGGCTCATGTTCTGGATGATGATGCTGCAGTAAATGGAACGGGAACGGCAGGTTGCCAGGATCTTCTCAAACTCATTTGGCAGGGATACGTTTGGAAACTCATCCATGATGCAGTTGACCGGAACCGGGAGGGCACCGCCATGCACACGGTCTGCCATGTAATAAAGCGTCTGGAAAAGCTGGCTGTAGATCATGCCTACCAGATAATTCAAAGAGGTGTCTGCATCCGGGATACAGCAGAAAAGGGCAACTTTTCTTTCTCCCATGCTGGAAAGATCCAGTTCATCAGTATTGGTCAGCTTGGCGATCTGCGGCAGATTGAAGGCTGCCAGCCGGACACCTACACTGATCAGGATGGACTTGGCGGTCTTTCCTGCCGCCTGCTTGTAAATGTGATACTGCTTGACGGCAATGCTGTCCGGGTCCCGCATCTCCAGACGGTCAAACAAAATGTCCAGAGGGGACTCGTAGTCCTCGTCCTCTTCTTTTACCTGTGCCGAGCCTAACATCTCCATGATCATGGCGAAGTTCTGTTCTTCCGGCGGAGCTTCGTGGAGCAGATACAGCATCAGTGCCTGAAGCAGTGCGGTTTCGCTCTTCTCCCAGAAGGGATCAGAGGACTGGGAACCTTTGGGTGTGGTGTTTTGTATCAGATTGGAAATAAGACGGAGCACGTCTTTGTCATCGTGGACATACTCGAATGGATTGTAGCAAAAAGATGTGTCGGGATTGATGAGGTCAAAGACACGCACCTCATATCCTTTCTTTTCCAGCAGACCGCCTGTCTTTCGGAGCAGCTCGGCTTTCGGATCGGTGATGACCATCGAACAGCAGCACTGCATGATGTTTGGTAGGGCAAAGCCTCTGGATTTTCCTGCACCGGAGCCTCCCACTACGAGAATGTTGAGACATCTGCGGTGCTTGTGGGTGTCAAGGCTAATGCGGAAGTTCTGTGTCAGCAGGATGTTCTGGGAGTACGGCTTCTGGCTATATTTCTTACAGATCTGCCGGGCATCGCCCCATCTGGCAGAGCCATGTTCTTCCCCTCTGCGGTAGTTCTTCTGACTGGAATAAAAAATGCCGATCCCGGCTGCGTAAAGTAACGTGCAGACCAGCATCGACTTGATAGTATATTCCGTATAATGAAACTGGAAGGGATGGTTCAGCTTTTCTGTGAGAACCTCCATCAGCTCGAAAAGATTCCTGCCCGGCTGGATGGCATCCGCAAGCAGGATTGCTACCCACCAGATGACAGGCAGTCCGGCAAGCCAAATCACCCAGTCTGACTTCCGGCTGTTTGTTACCGGGATGGCTGCTGTTTGGGCCTCTCTGCTCTTGGCAGGTCCGTAATGTGGAAGCTGTCCACTCCCGGAACGAGGGCAAGGCTGCTTCCATTCTCCCAGTTTACGTGGATCTGCCCTGCATCGTCTACCATATCCACCTTACCTTTTAAGCCGGGTGGCATGTGGCTCTCCCCCTCCATGCTGTTAAGCGTGACCTCGGTTCCCGGCGGATATCTTCTCCGCATGGCTTCTATTCTTTCTTGTGTCATATTTCTGTATATTCGTACCACATCCTTTCTTTATCTTCCCCGTCCACGGTATGGGCGGCGGTATCTGGATTTCATGATCTTTAACAGGACACTGTCGATCCCATCGGAATAGCGTCCGTTTTTCAGGTATGTGTCCCGGAGCTTGTTTAAAGCTTCTACAGATTTGGTGTGTTCAGCTTCTGTCAGGTAGAGCTTTCCTTCTTCCTGCTCTGCCAGCTTCAGAACCAGATCCCGTGTGGTATCCACCGGAAGCCCCTGTTCTTTTTCCTGCCGGAACACTTCCCGGAGGGCATGGATCAGCATATGGTTCATGATCCGGTCCATCTTTACATATCGCATTCTTGTCATAGGCGAGCCTCCTTTTTTCCTCTTTTTTCTCAACCACAACATACCACACTTCCTCCCGGAAAGCTACTGCAAAAGAGCCGGAAAACCCCCTTTTATCAGCGTTCCGGGGACTTTTTGTTCTTGGCTGGTTTCTCTGATTTTTCCTCTGGGACGGCAAATTCATCGGGCATAAATTCCTGCTCACTTTTGCCGAGGTTGCGGTCTACCTGCTTGCCGATGGAATAGGCTGCGCTCTTTACATCCTGGATAAAGGAGCGGAGTTCTTTCGGATCTTTCTGTCCGAATGCCTGCATCTCGCATACCTTGTCAAAGGAAAAGCCGGAGACATCCACGCCATATTTCTGTGCTGTCACATACGCCGCACAATAAGCCTGTGCCGCTACCCCTGCCCGGCTGTAGCTTCCATCGTGATGGTCAAGAGATGCATACGCCAGTTCCCGGCTGATGGAATGGAATGTTGTATTTTCACTCATGCCGTTTCGGACATAGATCGTCCGCTGGTTCGGGATATACTGTGCCTGTACCTTATCCGGCAGGTTGTCTGCGATCTGAATCCGTACCTCGCTGTCGGTCAGCAGTGCTTCCATCAACTGGTCCATCGGTTTTGGCTCCGCCTCTTCCGGCTGTTTGGTGCGAATCTGGCTGATGTCATAGGCTTTCTGGATGGAGTATCCCTGCTGGATGACACCATCCTTTTCGTATTCCTGTCCGACAATGAAATTGTATCCCTTGCTTCCGGTCTTGACTACTTTGCCTTCTTCTTTCCATTTTTCAAAGGTCTTAATCTGCCGGATCTCCGGGTTCTGTGCATAGAGCAGGAACAGGTTGTCTGTCCTCTGTGGCTTACACTGTCCCATAAAATCAAGGAATCCTTTTAAGGAGTCCCCATTCTGGAAGACCTCCTGTGCCTTTCCATCGATCATGCCCCAGATTTCTTCCCTCTCCTGCTTTTTCTGTGCGGCATATTCCTCTTTCGATAGCCGCTGGGCGGACGGTTCCTGCGTGTCCTGCCCTAAAAATTTTGTCAGGTCCATCTTCTACCTCGCTTTCACCTTTCGTTTATTTCTCGCTTTCTTCTGCGTTTTCTTTGGTCCACGGTTCTTTTCCCGGCTCCGCTTCTGGGATTCCTCTGCTTTCTCCCGTTTGATGTTCTCCAGCTCCCGGCGGACACTGGGACGCTCCTGTTCCCTTGGCTTTGCTCCATCAGTCCCGTTTTCCTGCCCGGTAGAAATATTTCTGCTGTGCAAGGAAGAGCCGGACAGATTCTCTTCCCCCTCTTCCTGCACCGGGATAAAATTTTCCAGTTCAGAAAACTCCTTTTCGGGGTGGTTCTGATTCTTTTCCCCTTCCGAAAAATCCATATCACCGACCTGGAATGCTTCGTCCAGATCGCTGATCTCGAACTGCACCTCGCCCTCCGGCATCTGTACGGTTTCCTGTACTGCTTCGGTTTCCGGTGCTTCCATTCCGGCGGTTACCTCATGGACAGCTTCCCCGACTTCGCTCCTTACAAAATCAAGGTTCATCTTATCCATGACACGGTTGACTTTGGCTGCATCATCGGCAAAGACCATGACCTCGCTCATCTCCGGGTTCTTTTTATCCCGGATGATCACATAGAGCAGTCCCCGTTTCCTGCCCTCACTGCAGAATTCTCTCAGGCGGTCGGACGGCACGGTAAAGAACTTCAATGGCTTGTTCTCCTTTAACATCCGCACCATCCGGGTTCTGCCCCTCGTTTTCTTCTGGTCTTTTAATACGGCGGCAACAAATACCGCCAGATGCTTTGCCAGCGTACCCGAAAGCCTGAGCCCGTGGTCCACGCCGTCCAGGGAATACCGGACGATCTGGTCCGCCGCATCGCCTCCATAATTCATATCATTCACCTGCTTTCTGTTCTCGGTTGTCTGTTTTTCTCCGTCTGCTCTTCCTGTTCTGCCTGCCTCTGGATCTGCTCTGCCAGACGCATCTTTTCTTCCATCTCTCTGGACTGCTGTTCGATCCGGATACAAAGGCGGATATCCTTCCGAAGCGGCTTTAGTTCTTCGGTGATCTGACCGATCCTGGCACTGTCCGGTTCGCTCCGGTAGAGCCGCTTCCGTTCTTTGGTGAGTGCCTGCACCTGTTCTTCCAATGGAATTCGGTAGACAAGCAGCTCTTCACGGGTGGTGATCTGATGCTTCTGGAGAAATTCCATCTGCTCGATCCTGGCATCCAGTTTCCGGATATCTGCCCGGAGCACCGGGGAGATCCTTTTGGGTTTCTGCTTCAGAACACCCATCTGGTACAGATAGGAATAGTACAGGGCCTGTATCCCTTTTAACTTCTTTTTCGGGGGTCGGGAAGCTCCTTCTTTTCCAGCAGGTGTCCTGCTCTTTGGCTGCAAGATCCACTGTCGGATGCCCTCTTCCGAATAATTCTTCCCAAGGCTCCGCAGACGGATATACCGTTCCATTCCCGGTGCTTTTAATGCAATGTACTTCCGGTTCAGCTTCCACTGGTATCCCCTCTGCTTCATCTGATCCAGGAACTGTTTCCATGTGAAGCTCTCTACCACTGCATCCCGGATATCCAGACGGATCGAGGTTCTCCAGGTCGGCTTTCCGTCCTGTTCTGCCATCCACTGGGCGTAGGATTTCCCCTTGCCGTTTTTCGGCTCGATGACGGATAAGCCGTATTTCAGGCATAAGGCATCCGAAGCTTTCCGCACATCTTCGTAGTAACTCCTGCTGTTGCTGTGATATTTTTTCCCATCTTCCATGCTCACGGAATTAAACACAATGTGGTTATGGTAATGCTCCGTGTTCAGATGGGTAGTGATCACTGCTTCGTATTTTCCCTGCAGGAGCCTTTTTGCCAGCTCCATGCCGATCCGGTGGGCCAGCTCTGGGGTGACTTCCCCTTTGGCAAAGCTCTGCACCAGATGGAAGCCCTGCACCCCGTCCATCTTGTGGTATCGTTTCTTTGTAGCTACCATATCTTGATAGGCAGTCTCACAGACACAGCCGATGGCATCCTCAAAAATGGAACGCTCCGTCTTGTCCCGGTTCATGGCGTAATCAATGGCTTCTTCCAGAGAGCCGGCACTTTGCCCTTTTTTTGTGGTCTTATCCTTGTTTCGGATGTACGTGATGGAATTGTCCAGACGGCTGACCGGGATGATACTGGTGTATGCCATCGGCTACCATTCCTCTTTGACCAGCCTCCATGTCTCTTTCGTCATGCGGAGCATTTCCCGGATACTCTCTTCCCCGGCCATCCCACAGCCGTTGGCTACATGGGCAAGCTGGTTGGCATTGTTGCACAGACCGGATATTTTCCGCAAAAGCTCCGTATGATGCTCACAGGGTCTTGCCCGGACTTCGCCGCCCATGACAAGGGAACGGATATATTCCTCACGGGACAGGCCGCTTTTCTCTACCTGCTCTTCCAGAAAACGCAGCTCCTTCGCATTGAGGCGGACTGGTATCACATGGTTTCTTTTTCTCATCTCTTCACCTGCTTTCCAACGGGTTATTGGTTGTTGCTCCATTACATTTCACGATTTTTCCAGATCAGGAAACCTGCCAGGACGCCGATGGCTACCGCTGCAGCAATGATTTTTTTCTTCATATGGGCCTCACCCCCTTTCCGATACCTGGCACAGCTCCATCGGGGCGAACATGATCCCTCTCTTTTCCATCTCTTTTGCAAATTCCAGAAGGTTCCATTTCTTCCCATCGATCATGGCAGAATCGGCATCCAGATAATGGCAGGTGGATACATTCCGCTCTCCATTTGGGGCATTCTGCACAAGGCTTTCTCCGTCTGCCAGACGGAATAGTTCCTCTCCCTGGCTGTTTACAAAACAGATGCACACGCCGTGGTCGATGATCTCCTTCCGTTTCATCCGGCACCGCTCCAGTGCCTCATCCTCACGCTTCCCAGCTATGAAAAGACACATTGCAAAAATTCCCATTACTCCTCCGGTCATTGTGCCAAGTATAAATCCCAACATTTTTTCGTTCTCCTTTCGTCTGTTTACGGCTCGGTATGGGGGATTGGGGTTCTCCCCAAAGTGCGTTTGGATATCCAAACGCTATGCTTGCAAAACCAGTCGCATCCGGTTTCGTCCCCTCTGAACCAGTTGTTTTTCTGAATCATTCATTTTCCTTGATTTTGCTCAACCCATCCAGTGTGGTACAGATGATATGGAGTCTGTCAGCCATGCTGATCTCCGTGTTCATCGTCCCGGTGGTCTCTTTTCCGCAGACAACCACCATCCTGCACCGCCTTAATATCTGGTGGGACATTCTCCGCATGGCCTGCATATCCTCTGCATCCCCGTCATCAAGGAATGGGGAAAAGCTGTACTGCGGGCAGATCGGCACATATCCCAGTTCGTAGATCTTCCGGCAGTACCGCTGTACTTTGGTCTTTCCTTCTTCTGCAGAACAGCAGACATAAGCAAGTGCCTGTTCCAATACGACCATCTCCTTTCCTGGCCGGACAGGTTTCCTCTGCCCGGCGTTTTTCCAAAAAGAAACACCCACAAAGCATTCCGCTCTGTGGATGTCTTGTGGACATCTGGATTCTTTTCTTCTCTTTTTCAGATGTCTGCCAGACATCCGGCTACTGTGGTTCTTTGTTTTCCGCTTCTTCCCCAGCTTCCAGTGCAATGCGGACACGGTCGCTTCCCAGCTTATAATACGCATCGGTCACTTCAATGCCGACTGCCTGAAACCCCGACTCTGCCGCCGCAAGGATGGTAGTACCAGCTCCGGCAAACGGGTCTAAGATCAGGCCGCCCGGCTCACAGATCTGGATGACATCCTTCATCAGCTGGAGCGGCTTTTCTGTCACATGGATGCGGTTCTGGGGATTCCCATAACGGAACACACCCGGAAGGCAGGACACCGGGCGGTTGATCGGCATCGGTCCGTTGCTTCCCCATACAATATATTCTGCCTGCTGGCGGAATCTGCCTTTCTGCGGACGGGAGTTCCCCTTGTCCCAGACGGCAGTCCCTCTCCAGATCCACCCTGCCCACTGGAGGGCATCGGTGATGGACGGGTACTGTCTCCAGTCAATAAAGAGGCAGATCGGAGCCCCTCTCTTGCAGGCTTTCCGCACATCGTACAGCCATTCTGCCATCCAGTGGGTCCAGGAACGCTGGTCTTTATTATCCCCATCAAAATCCGGCAGGGCATTTTCTGCTTTCATGCTGCTGTACTTCTGGTTGGTAGTTCGGTTGCGTTCGTTCTGCTTGGTTCCCCCGGACGCATAGGGCGGATCGGTTATAACTGCATCAAAGATCCCCGGCTGGAATCCTTTGACCAGTTTTAAGGTATCTCCATGCAGGATACGCCAGTTCTCCCCTCCGGCAGACTCATCCTGCACACAGTCCGGTTTTAAAAGATCTTCAAGTTTCAGGGTATTTCCCATAGGCATCATCCTTTCGGTCGCTTATTTTCCAGATTTCTCTGGAAGTGCTTTTCTTTATGGAACTGCTCATCGGCAGGTATCCTCTTTTTTCAGTGTTTCTTTTCTTGGCGTTCTGGGCTGTTCACGGTGGTCCGACAGCTCGGTTTCCACGTATTCGCTGATGATTCCCAGCGCTTCATAGTAATTGCTGCTCTTGTGGACACGATCCGCCATTTCGTTGGCCTGTTCGGACATCCCGGCACGTCTAAGCAGTCTTGCGGCATCCCCAAGGATTGAGAAAATATTTCCGTCATGCCCTAAGAGCTTAAGTTCTGGACGGGACGGCTTTTGTTCCGGCTGCTTTTCCTGCACACCGTTTTCCGGTGCTTTCACCTGTATCTGGAAATCCGAGCCGGCACCAACATAGAAATGTAAGTATAATTCACCACCGTCTACCTTGATCTCCCGCTGTTCCAGACTTTCTCCCCAGCCATCGCTGTACTGCCCTCTCAGATACTGCCCCACCACACGGTATTCCTCTGGTGTCAGATTCTCCCGGAGTGTCAGGTTTGCACAGCCATATAAAACGCCCTCCTGTTCCTTTACCGCCATTGTAATGCGTTCCACTTTTTCCTTAATGTCCTTGTTTTGGTCAAAATAATCGATCAGGTTGCATGGCTGGTTGTCAGGCATACCGAGCCGATTGATCTCGTCAACCTTTTCTGCGATGGATGTCTGATACTGCACCAGGTCAGGTCCTTCCAATGGCTCCGCATCATCCAGATTCACAATATCTGAATAGTCCGGAATAAACTCTGCCATCAGAGGTGACAGCATTTCCACTTCTATTTTATCTTTCAAAGCATCACCTCGCTTCCCTATTCTGCCGTTTCTCCGGTGTACGGGCAGCCATTTTTGCCATGTCTGCCCAGTCTGCCCCTTCGATTTCCGGCAGGTTCTCGATGATCCGATAGCTTCCCTCGTAGGCTTTTCGGATATGTTCACACGCCCACCGTCCGGCAAAGTCATTGTCGGTACACACTTCGATCTCGGTGATCTCCGGGTGCTGGGACAGAAAATGTTCCAATGCCTGCGGCTTTTTCATGCTCCGCTGGCTCTGCCCTTCTTTTGGTGCGCTGATCCCGCCAAGCTCCAGACGGTACTTATCCCGGCTTCCCTGTCTCTGTTCCAATGTCATGTGGGCAAGCACATCCACACAGGCTTCATAAACAGCAACCCGTCTGCATCCCGATTTCGCCGGAACACAAAAAGCGTATGCCTTTTCACTTCCGGCCTGTTCCATCTTAAAAGACTTTCCGCTGGCATCGTAAATCCCACGCAGGAAAGCATATCTTGCCACCTGGTTTTCATCCCGTCCTATGAACACGGCATTGTGGTAGGGCAGACTCTCATATAAGATTCCCAAATGAACACACCGCTGTAAGACCTCGCCACTGATGCCCCGCTCTTTCAGATAGCGGAACACCCTGCGGCAGTCTGGGCTGGCCGTAGGCAGGACAAATGGCTTCTTTGGCTTTGCTTCCACTGGAGGAGGGATATAGGTGGGATACTCATCTTTCAGCATTTGCACTGCCTCCAGAAAAGAACACCCGTCTACATGAATCAGGAAATTTAAAGCACTGGTGCCCCCGATATCTCTGGATTTCCAGTGCCACTGGCTGGTCTGCTCGTTAATCTTAAAGCTGTCGTGGTCTGTCAGCTCCCATTCATTTCTGGCTGAAGATTTTTTCAGACGGTTTGGCTGATATTTCTTCAGGTATTCAATGGCGGTGATCTCCCTTGCACGTTTGATTTCTTCTTCCGGAATCCACGGCATTACATCACGGTATCCCGGAGCTGCTCTGCCTTATCCGTTTTCTCCCACGGGAATTCCTTTCTTCCAAAATGCCCGAACACCGCACTCTGTCGGTAGATTGGCCGCTTCAGGTGCAGGGTGTCACAGATCTGGCTTGGGGTAAGCCCGAACACCAGAGGGATCGCTGCGGCGAGGCAGTCATCCGCACAGATCTTTCCCGTTCCAAAGGTATCCACCTGCACCATGACTGGCTGGGCAACCCCAATGGCATAGGCAAGGGACACCTGGCATCGGCTGGCAAGTCCGGCAGCTACCATGTTTTTGGCGATGTAACGGGCCATGTATGCCCCGGAACGGTCAACTTTGGAACAATCCTTCCCGGAGAATGCACCGCCGCCATGCGGTACCAGGCTGCCGTAGGTATCCACCATTAGTTTCCTTCCGGTCAGTCCGGTGTCTGCATCCAGACCTCCGCACACAAATCTGCCCGATGGGTTAATCAGGATCTTGGTATCCTCATCCGGTGGCAGCATACGGAGTGCCGGGCGTAACACTTTCTCCCGGATCTCATGCTCCAGCTTCCGAAGGGATTTTTCCTTTTCATGCTGGCAGGACACAATGACGGTATCCAGCCGGGCAGGTCTGTCATCTTCATACTCCACGGTCACCTGCGCCTTTCCATCTGGCAAGATTCCCGTGATATATCCGCTTCTACGGCTTGCAGACAGTTCCCTTACAATGCGGTTCGCCAGAACCACTGGCATCGGCATAAGCTGCGGTGTCTCATCGCAGGCGTAACCAATCATGATGCCCTGATCCCCGGCACCGCTGGCAAGTCCGCTCTGAACAGAAACAGTCCCTGCCCTTCGTTCTCTGGATCTCTCCACTGCCCCGGCGATATCCGGACTCTGTTTGTGGATGAGGGCATCCATGTGGATTTCCTCTGCTTCATAGCCTGCACTCTCCAGCACCTTTTTGATGATTTCAAACACCTGTGGCTCAAATCGGCTGGTGATCTCTCCTGCTACAATGATGTTCCTTTTGGTCGCCAGCACCTCGCAGGCCACTCTGGAATTTTCGTCCTCTTTCAGACACGCGTCCAGAATGCTGTCTGCGATCAGGTCGCAGAGCTTATCCGGATGTCCTTCTGTTACGGATTCTGCTGTATAAAATCGTTTCATAATCGTTACCATCCTTTCCAAGTAAATAATAACGGCAGGAAACGCTCCTTTCTGGAACACTTTCTGCCGGATCTGGGTTATAAGTTGTCTCACATTCTGCACTTTTCTGGTACTTTCAGACACTTTTTTCAACCTAAATACTACCAATGCACACCCTTACATAATCCCCCTGTTTTGAACACATCCCTGCCCGTGCGGTCATTATTTGTCTCATTTTCTGCACTTTTCTGGTACTTACGAACACTTCTGACTCCACACTGCCCCGGAAACCGGCACCGCCAGGACGATGTTCCTGGCACCGCTCCATTCATATGAACACGTGACGAGCGTCAAAACCTTATCGTATATACACTTCAGGTAATCATCCCCGGTTTCGAACACTTCCCTCTGCTTAGCTGCTTTTAAATATTCCTGCACTGCCTCCGCATCTGCGAGTTTCTGCTGGAATGGGAACAAATTCCTGTCTGCTTTCAGCACCGTGACAATTCGGTATTCCTGAATGCTATCCTCTGTCTGAAGATAAGCAAAGGGATGCTCCTGATAATATGTTTCATCTGCATAGAAGTCCAGATTTCCGAACATTGCCCCACTGTTCATGTTGTGACCGTAAATGATAAGGTTCCGACTTTCAGACACTTTGCAGTCTGCCTGTAAAAACAGGCTTCCGTTGATGTCATATTCCTTTTTGTAATTCCGTTTCAGGTAAAACTCCCCATTCTCCTGTTCGGACTGAAGCACCGGATAATCGATTCCGGTATCTGGTATCGTCAGCCATCCCTGCACATCCAGGTATTGTTTCCGAAGAGTAACAAGGTCTACCGCAGCCACCGGGCATTTTCTTCCAGCTGGTTGGTCTTTCTTTTCAGAGCCTGAGGCTCCCGGAGCTTCCGGCTCCGGGAAATTCCCTTTCAGCTCTGCCACCAGCTTTTTGTTTTCCATTGGAAGATATACCATGTGGTAAATCAGAAATCCGGCACTTAAGAAAAGAGCAGCAAGACATACCGCTTGAAAAAGTTTTTTCACGATTTTCATCGTTCCTGTCCGGCTTTTCTCTTCTTTGACTGACTCTTCTGTGTCTGTCCCGGCACAGGCGGTTTCCTTGCTGCTTTCAGGATTGGTTCTGTTGGAATCTGATTCTGCCTGCAGCCCTTTAAGATTCCGGTCAGGTACGACCGTCCGGGCGGATTAAAGTTCTGCATGTAATCTTTTGTCATGATATAGACAATGGCTTTGATCTCTCTTCCGCCTTTATTCTTGACGGTGATTTCCTGTTTGTCGTAAAAATCAGGATAGCCTTCATAAAGATCCAGGCTCTTTTCGCAGTCCCCGGTCAGTGACCAGAGGACGCCGTCCACATAGCTTCCTTCTTCCGGCAGAATGGTGGCAACGCCATTCCCGCCGCCATTGGTGCGGAACGCAAGGCGGTATCCCTCTAACCGGACGGATTCCACAACTTCTGCATCCGGACAGCGAAACGCCATCTGATTCAGGTTCATATTAGAACCATACGCAAAATAAAGTTTTTCTTTGGTTTTGATCATCTCCTATCGTTCATGGTTTTGGCGGTTCTGCAGGCTGGGGTATTGAGCTTTATCGTAGCGCCATGCCCTGTCGCCGGGAAGCTTTGAAAGCAGATGTTCTCGCACATTTTTGTATTCCGGTCCAATAAGACCAAGGCGCAGCAGAAAGGTGCGGAAGGTAAAGGCAGGGTTTTCGCTGATCTCGGTTTTCCGCATCACCGTCCGGCTCTGGTTGATGGCCAGCGCGGAGATGGCCAGCGCCAGCGTGATATTTGCCCTGACTTTTCCTGCATGGAGGGTGCTTTCAAAACAGCGCCATTCCAAGGTGCTGCGATAGAACACCGAATGCAGGTTCAGGGCGTAATATCTCGTCCAGTTGTAATGTTCGTAGCTTTCATCCCGCCCGCCGTACCATTCCCGCTTGAGGCGTTCCATGGTGGTATTGGTGGGAAGCTTGCGGATTTTTTCCAGCATGGGTTCCCGCACCTTCTGGCACCAGCGTTCCACCCGGTGTTCATTGACATTGAGGGCTTTGAACAGGATGTCCTCTTTGGAATACATGATGGAGAGGGCGTTTTTCAGGCTCTGTGGGGTATGCTTGGAGGCGTCCACATGGACGTGCATCCCGCAGCTTCCGTTCACGACAGCCCCCGCATGGCGCAGGGCGCGGACAACCTCCTGCAGCTTTCCCATTTCGCTGTATTCCAGCTTGGGGGAATTCATCTCCACCTTGTAGGTGCCATCGCTTATGGGAAGCTGCTGCCGCCCGATCCGATGAGAAGCATGGATGCTGGAGTCGTAGACAAACCGCCACTTTTTGCCCTCGTTGTCTATAACCTCCCACGGATCGTAGGTGCGGGATTCATGTGTCTGGCGGGCCATGGTACCGAACAGGGAAGCCACCGCTTCCGCTGCTTTCTGGCGGGTTAGCCCCGTCATCTCAATCTCGCAGCCGAAGTATTGGTCTTTTAAATCAATCGATGGCGGTCACCTCCCGATGGGCGGCGGCAAGGGCGGTTCCGACTTTGACCCCAAGGGCAAGTCCAACAACGAGATCATGCACTTCTGCCAGTCCTTCATGACTGAGCTGTACCGCTACATCGGCAAGGACACCGACGTGCCGGCGGGCGATATTGGCGTCGGCGCACGCGAAATCGGCTACCTGTACGGCCAGTACAAGCGCATCACCGGGCTGTATGAAGGCGTGCTGACCGGCAAGGGTCTGACGTGGGGCGGCAGCCTCGCGCGCAAGGAGGCCACCGGCTACGGTCTGTGCTACTTCACGCAGGCGATGATGGAGCGCAACGGCAAGACCATTGCGGGCAAGACGGTCGTCGTGTCCGGTTCGGGCAACGTCGCCATCTACGCGGTGCAGAAGATTACCGAGATGGGCGCGAAGGTCGTCGCCATGAGCGATTCCAACGGCTACATCTACGACCCCGACGGCATTAAGCTGGATGTGGTCAAGCAGCTGAAGGAAGTGGAGCGCAAGCGCATCAAGGAGTATGTCAAGGCTGTTCCGACCGCGACCTACACCGAGGGCTGCTCCGGCATCTGGACGATTCCCTGCCAGATTGCCCTGCCCTGCGCAACGCAGAACGAAATCAACGAAGCATCCGCCAAGGCGCTGATTGCCAACGGCGTGGAAGCAGTCGGCGAAGGCGCGAACATGCCCTCGACGCTGGAAGCCACCGCGGCGTTCCAGCAGGCGGGCGGGCTCTTTGCCCCGGCGAAGGCTGCCAACGCGGGCGGCGTGGCGGTTTCCGCGCTGGAAATGAGCCAGAACAGCCAGCGCCTGAGCTGGACGTTCGAGGAAGTGGACGCGAAGCTCAAGGGCATCATGGTGAGCATCTTCCACGCCATCGACGACGCCGCCAAGCGCTACGGGCACGAGGGCAACTACGTCATGGGCGCCAACATCGCCGGCTTCATGAAAGTGGCCAACGCGATGCTCGCACAAGGCTGCGTATAGCGGAGCGACGATACCGGGAAAATAATCCGGGACACATGCGAGCATGGTTGCCTTACATCCTTTTGAGGCATTATTTCCCTGCACCACGAATATTCCCCGGATACCCGATACCGAAATATCCCTGTCCACACCCGGATGCATGCGACTGACAAACGGGAAAGAGTGATTATAGCGCTCTTTCCCGTTTTTTTATTACCTTTAGTCCCCGGCCGGATGCTCCACGGACATACGAAGCCGCTGCAATTATCCCATGCAAAAGCCCCCGGAAGATTACCGCAACCGGCCGTAACACCCGCCATCGACCGACCATCAACCGATTAACTGCAACCTGCCAGCCATGATGAAACCTTATGCACTCCTGCTTGCGGCACTGTTAAGCTGCCCCGTTCTTTTTGCCCAAAAGCCCGACCGCGTCCCGCCCGAAGTGATGCGTCAAACGTACGAAGAGGTTAAAACCCCGTACAAATACGGGCTGATCATGATCCCCGAACCGGGTAAGATGATCGACAGCCCGTCCATCTTCCGCGACAACGGCAAATGGTTCATGACTTATATCGTTTTCGACGGCAAAGGTTACGAATCGTGGCTGGCCGAGAGCGCAGACCTGCTGCACTGGAAAACGCTCGGCCGGATCATGTCGTTCACCGACGGC
>OGPE01001275.1_pt1 | contig 16710 bp, 13 predicted proteins | sample 1552881 | NCBI WGS metagenome assembly OGPE01 (sample SAMEA2580236, study PRJEB22360) | human gut metagenome | biome: human gut; feature: human-associated habitat; material: faeces | place: Denmark | collected 2008/2010 | reverse complement strand
TTGACGGCAGTGGGGGCACCGGAAATATTTCCGGTGCCCCAAAACTACTTGCCAAAATCTTTCTCTCCAAAGTCGGGAAAAGTACACAAATAAAAAGTGTTTCTCATATGACTATTGAACCGAAGAAATTCATTACCTTTGCATAGAATTCAATTTAATGATTGACATGGAAGATATAAATAGACTTAAGTTGGTTTTGGTAGAAAAAAAAGAAAACAGGAAAGTGGCTGGCAGAACAGTTGGGGAGGGATCCATCAACAATATCAAAATGGTGTACCAATGTTTCACAACCAGATTTGGTTACTCTTTCAAGAATAGCAGAACTATTAAATGTTGACAGGAGAGAACTAATCAATAAAAGCAAATGAGCTATAATTGTCTCCTAATAAAGGAATTGCATAATAACTAAAATTAGAAATAGATAATGACGAGTATACAGCAGCGAGAACAGTTACAATCTCAAATTTGGAAGATAGCCAACGAAGTACGTGGGGCTGTAGATGGATGGGACTTCAAGCAGTTCGTTCTGGGAACATTGTTCTACCGCTTCATTAGTGAAAATTTTGCGGATTACATAAAAGGCGGTGATGATAGTATAGACTACGCTTCGTTGCCTGATAGTGTGATAACTCCGGAACTCAAAGATGACGCAGTCAAGACTAAAGGGTATTTTATATATCCGAGCCAACTTTTCGTCAATGTTGCAAAAACAGCGAATACCAATCCGAATCTGAATACGGATTTGAAAGCCATTTTTGATTCTATAGAAAGTTCGGCGAATGGCTATGCCTCTGAAAAGAATATTAAAGGGCTATTTGCAGATTTTGATACAACGAGTACAAGACTCGGCAATACTGTTGAAAATAAAAACAGCCGTTTGGCCGCAGTGTTGAAAGGCGTGGAAGGATTGAATTTCGGTAGTTTTGAAGAACATGAAATAGACCTTTTCGGTGACGCATATGAGTTCCTTATAAACAATTATGCTGCAAATGCAGGAAAGTCCGGTGGCGAATTTTTCACTCCTCAGAATGTATCAAAACTCATATCGAGGCTTGCCATGCACAAGCAGACAACTGTCAATAAAATATACGATCCGGCAGCCGGTTCCGGTTCTTTGCTTTTGCAGGCAAAAAAACAATTTAAGGATCGTATTGTCGAAGAAGGATTCTTCGGTCAGGAAATTAATCATACAACCTACAACTTGGCTCGTATGAATATGTTCCTGCATAATATTAATTACGATAAATTCAATATCGCACTTGGCAATACACTTACCGAACCGCAATATGGAGACGAAAAGCCTTTTGATGCCATCGTATCAAATCCTCCATATTCAGTTAATTGGATTGGTTCGGATGACCCTACTCTTATCAATGACGACCGTTTTGCTCCGGCAGGGGTGTTGGCTCCGAAATCGAAGGCCGATTATGCTTTTGTGCTTCATTCATTGCATTATCTTTCAAGCAGAGGAAGAGCAGCCATTGTATGTTTCCCTGGAATATTTTATAGAGGTGGTGCTGAACAGAAAATCAGGAAATATTTAGTGGACGGTAACTATGTGGAAACAATCATTGCCTTGCCGGCTAATTTGTTTTATGGAACTTCGATAGCGGTAGATATACTTGTCCTTTCAAAGCACAAATGTAATGACACTTCCATCCAGTTTATTGATGCGAGTGGCGAAGGCTTCTTTACAAAGGAAACGAACAACAATGTGCTTGAAGACAAACACATCGAGAAAATTATAGAAATCTTCGATAAAAAGGAAAATGTTGATTATATAGCCAAATCAGTAGCGTATAAAACAATTGTAGAAAACGACTATAATTTGTCGGTAAGCAGCTATATCGAAGTTGAAGACACCAGACCGAAGACAGACATCAGAGAACTGAATGAGCGTATCCGCCGTATTGTGGCACGGGAGAATGAATTACGAACTGAGATAGATAAAATAGTTGCAGAATTGGAGGAGGATGAATTATGAGCAAGTTACAAGAATTGATAAAAGAGCTTTGCCCGAATGGGGTGGAATATAAGAAGTTGGGAGATGTGTTAGATTACGAGCAACCAACAAAATATATTGTAGAAAGCACTGAATATGATAAATCGTATAATATACCTGTTTTAACGGCAGGACAAACTTTTATTTTGGGGTATACTAATGAGGAGTTCGGAATATATCGGGCAAGTAAGGAAAATCCAACTATTATATTCGATGATTTTACAACATCGTTTCATTGGGTTGATTTTGACTTCAAAATCAAAAGTTCCGCAATGAAGATGCTGAGTCCCAAGGAAACTTTTGAGGGTTCTTTTAAGTACGTATATTATGCGATGAAATGTATTAAATATGAGGCAGTAGATCATACTCGTCATTGGATATCAAAATATTCTCAGTTTGAAATTCCGGTGCCTCATAAAGATGTTCAGGAAGAAATAGTACGGATATTAGACCATTTCAATTTTCTTGCAGCGGAGCTGCAAGCGGAGCTGCAAGCGCGACAAAAACAATATGAATATTATAGAGATAAGCTATTGGATTTCAGTAATATAAATGGGGGGGGGTACGCAAGCGTAACTTGGATGAAAATGAGTGAAATAGGAACATTTATAAGAGGTAAACGATTTGTAAGGACGGACATCGTTGATGATGGCGTTCCGTGTATTCATTATGGAGATATGTATACATATTACAGATTATATGCAACAAAGACAAAAGGGATGCTCAGAAAAGAGCTTGCTTCTAAAATGAGATATGCTCAAAAAAATGATGTCGTAATTGTTGCTGCAGGTGAAAATAAAGAAGATATAGGAGTTGGTTTAGCTTGGCTTGGAGATGAACCGGCTGCAGTACATGATGCTTGCTTCATATTCAGAAGTGAATTATATCCACAATATGTTTCTCATTATTTACGATCAAATTATTATCACAAACAAATCGTTCAATATGTATCAGAAGGAAAAATATGTTCGATTTCGGCTAAAGGTTTAGGAAATGCAATTATTCCGATTCCTACATATGAAGAACAAGTAAGGATAGCCACTGTACTTAATAAATTTGATTTATTGATAAATGATTTATCGCAGGGACTCCCGGCAGAGATAGCTGCCGTGCAGGAACAATATGAATATTATAGGAACCAATTATTGTCATTTCCGAGAAATAAAATAAGTGCATAACATGGGACAAACATTAAAAGAAATAGCACAAACGCTTCGTGACACTGATAAAAAGGTTCAACTAATCTATGCCTTTAATGGTGTTGGAAAAACTCGTTTATCTCGTGAATTTAAGGAATTGATTTCTCCAAAACAACAGGGAGAAGAGGATGAAAATTCTAAAGTAAAGGTGCTGTATTACAATGCCTTTACAGAAGATCTGTTCTATTGGGATAATGATTTGGACGCAGATTCTAATCGAAAACTTAAAATCCAGCCTAACGGATTCACTGATTGGGTACTTAGGGAACAGGGTCAAGAAAGAAATATTGTCACTCATTTTCAACGTTATACCAGCAATAAGTTAACCCCTCGGTTCAATGAAGACTATAAAGAAATTGTATTTTCCATTGAAGGAGGAAATGAAGGTGTCATAGACAATATCAAGATTTCAAAAGGTGAAGAGAGTTGTCTAATATGGTGTGTGTTTTATAGCTTACTTAACCAGATTGTTGCAAATTTGAATATTGTAGAACCTGATGAACGCGAGACCAGTCAATTTAACGAATTGCAGTACATTTTCATTGATGATCCGGTGAGTTCATTAGATGAAAATCATTTGATTGAGTTGGCAGTAAATATTGCTGAGTTGATAAAATCAAGCCAATCCGAATTGAAATTCATAATTACAACACACAATCCTTTATTTTATAATATCCTATATAATGAATTGGATTTGAAGAAGAAAAATAAAAAAGGCAATGAATGTTGTTTCTTATTGGATAAAGAAGATGATGGTACATTTGAATTAAACGGAAAGCTCGGTGATTCGAATAAGAGTTTCTCTTATCATCACTATTTAATTCAAATAATCCAAGAAGCAATAGATAGTAATGCTGTTCATAAGTACCACTTTATGCTTCTTCGTAATCTTTACGAAAAGACAGCAAACTTTTTGGGATACCCACAATGGTCAGATTTATTACCTGATGATAAAAAGACGTACTATAATAGGGTCATTCAATTCACAAGTCACTCAACATTATCTTATGAAACTATACCGGAACCATCCGAACAAGAAAAACAGATGTTGAAATTATTGTTTAATCATCTCATAGATAATAATTATTATACAGAAGAATAAAATGTCACAATATAACACCATAGCAGAATCAAACAATTTTATAGTCCTTGATGACTATACTAAATATAATGAACTTCACGAGCCATCGGTTACATATCAATCGGAGGCAAGTCTTGAACGAGAGTTTATTCAAGATTTAGTAAGTCAAGGCTATGAATATCGTCTTGATATTTCGTCTCCCGAATCATTGTTGGCTAATGCCCGTGTACAGATTCAAGAACTTAATGATGTGGCGTTTTCAGATAAGGAATGGACGCGGTTTGTAGAAGAGTACTTGGACAAACCGGGAGATTCGTTGGTTGATAAAACACGCAAGATTCACGATAATCATATCTATGATTTTGTCTTTGATGACGGTCATATAAAAAATATTTATATTGCCGACAAGCAGAGCATTGCAAGAAATAAGGTTCAGGTCATCAACCAATTTGAGCAGACCGGGACACAAGCCAATAGGTATGACGTAACGATATTGGTTAATGGCCTGCCGTTGGTGCAGGTGGAATTGAAAAAACGCGGTGTCGCTATCCGCGAGGCATTCAATCAGGTGCATCGATATTCTAAGGAGAGTTTTAATAGCGAAAATTCGCTGTTCAAATATATTCAGGTATTTGTCATATCGAATGGTACGGATAGCCGCTATTTTGCCAATACTGTGGAGCGAAACAAGAACAGCTTCGACTTCACAATGAACTGGGCAAGGGCAAATAACGCACCGATAAAAGACCTTAAGGATTTTACGGAGACGTTTTTCCAGAAAAATACATTGCTGAATGTGATTTTTACTTATTCGGTGTTTGATATCAATAATACATTGCTGATAATGCGCCCCTATCAGATTGCGGCAACAGAACGGATGCTGTGGAAAATAAAGAGCGCATATCAGGCAAAGAAGTGGGCTACAACTGAAGGTGGTGGATATGTTTGGCACACAACGGGTTCGGGAAAAACACTTACCAGTTTCAAGGCTGCCCGGTTGGCAACACAACTGGACTTCATTGATAAAGTCTTTTTCGTTGTTGATCGTAAGGATTTGGACTATCAGACCATGAAAGAGTACCAGCGTTTCTCTCCCGACAGTGTGAACGGCTCGGAAAGCACAGCAGGGCTGAAACGGAATATCGATAAAGACGATAACAAGATTATTGTTACCACTATTCAGAAGTTGAACAATCTGATGAAGAGTGAGGACAATCTGCCTGTTTATCAAAAGCAAGTTGTTTTCATTTTCGATGAATGTCATCGTTCACAATTTGGCGAAGCGCAAAAGCAGTTGAAGAAAAAGTTCAAAAAATATTATCAGTTTGGGTTTACAGGTACGCCCATATTCCCCGAAAATGCTCTTGGTGCAGAAACAACAGCAAGTGTTTTTGGCAGAGAATTGCATTCATACGTGATAACTGATGCCATACGCGATGAAAAAGTTCTGAAATTCAAGGTCGATTATAACAATGTTCGTCCTCGATTCAAGGATATTGAGGCAGAGGTTGACGAACAGAAATTAAGTGCGGCAGAAAACAATCAGGCATTACTTCATCCTGCCCGTATTAATGAAATCTCGCAATATATCCTACATAATTTTAGGATAAAGACGCATCGTAATCAAGGAGATAAAAAAGGGTTCAATGCCATGTTTGCCGTTAGTAGTGTCGATGCCGCCAAATGCTATTACGATGAATTGAACCGATTGCAGAAAGACTCTGAAAGACCGCTTAAGATAGCAACGATATTCTCTTTTGCTGCGAACGAGGAGCAAAGTGCAAAAGGCGATATTCCGGATGAGAATTTTGAGCCATCGGCAATGGATGTAAGTGCCAAAGAGTTCTTGACAAAAGCTATCGATGATTATAATGCCATGTTTAAAACAAATTATGGCGTTGATAGCAAAGAGTTTCAGAATTATTACAGAGACCTCGCCAAGAGGGTGAAAAGCAGGGAGATTGACCTTGTGATTGTTGTAGGTATGTTTCTGACTGGTTTTGATGCCCCGACTTTGAATACATTGTTCGTAGATAAGAACCTGCGTTTTCATGGATTGATACAGGCTTTTTCCCGTACCAATAGAATTTATGACTCTACAAAGACGTTTGGTAATATAGTAACTTTCAGAGATCTTGAGCAGCATACCATTGATGCCATAACATTATTTGGGGATAAGAATACTGCAAATTTTGTTCTTGAAAAGAGTTATAAGGAGTATTTAGAGGGATTTAAAGACTTGGCTTCAGGAGATGCAAAGAGAGGTTATGTTGAGATAGTAAAGGATTTGAAAAATAAATTTCCTGATACAGATGAAATTGTCACAGAACAGGATAAAAAGGATTTTGTCAAATTGTTCGGGGAATATCTGCGGGTAGAAAATATCTTGCAGAATTATGATGAATTCACTGCACTAAAGGCATTCCAGACATTAGATGTCAGCAACTCAGAGGCAGTTGAGATATTTAAGAGCGAGTATTTTGTTACGGATGAAGATATTGCCAAGATGCAAAAATTAGAGATTCCATCAGACAGAATGCTCCAAGACTACAAATCGACATATAACGACATACGGGATTGGTTGAGGCGAGAAAAAGAGGGGAAACAGCCGGAAAAATCGAAAATCAACTGGGATGATGTGGTTTTTGAGGTTGATTTGCTTAAATCCCAAGAGATAGATTTGGATTATATCCTTGAATTGATATTTGACAAGAATAAAAAGAAGATGGATAAATCTTCATTAATTGAGGAAATCCGTCGGGTTATCCGTTCAAGTGTGGGTAACAGAGCCAAAGAGAGTCTGGTTGTTGATTTTATCAATCAGGCAAACTTGGATTTGTACGTTGATAGAACAGATGTTATAAAGGCCTTTTATGAATATGCCCAAAATGAAATGAAAAAAGAGGCTTCCGTTTTGATTGCAAGTGAAAATCTAAATAAAAAAGAAGCCAAACATTATATCGAACTTTCGTTGAAACGAAAGTTTGCCAATGAGAATGGAACGGACTTCAATAACATTTTGCCTAAAATGAGTCCTCTGAATCCTCAATATCTGACGAAGAAACATACGGTATTCCAGAAAATCGTGGCTTTTATCGAGAAGTTCAAAGGAGTTGGAGAACAATTGCAGTAGGCTTTAATTAAGAATAAATAATGAAAATGGAAGAACAATTATTGACAACATATTCGTTTTTTGCAGCATTAACGGAAAATAGTACCGATATTTATAGTGCTGTATATATCCCAATGTGTAAAAGAGCATTGTCTCTTTATGCGAAGCTCAACACTGTGGGAAATGATCAAGATATAAGAAATATTATTTCAACAGAGTATGGAATCAACGTCCCGCTATTAATCATACGGAAACTTATTAAGTCCGTAGAAAAGGATTTATCTCGTAAAGATAAGGCCAAGTTTGATTTCCATATTGATGAGAAAGGAAATAATTTTTCTTTCTCTTTCAAATCACTTGCTTTTAGTTCTATAGAGGATTCGTATGAGGCTGAGCGGCGTAAATCAAATGCTTTGCAACAAGCGTTTGATTTATTTGCAAAGGAACAAAATGCAACTATTGATAACCTGCCAACTTTTTCTGATTTTATTAGTAAGAATAAAAATAAGATATCTTCATTTTTATCTGGAAAGGTAACTAATATTGATTGCCCGGAGGTGTCTTTTATGACGCATGTTCGTTTTCTTCAGTATATAGAACAAAATGATACATTGTTGTATCAAGCTACAAAACAGATATTTATAGGCTCGGTTATAGCCTCATATTTAGAATCTGATTTTGATCTGAATGCTAAATTAGAGAGAGGTACCTCATATTATTTGGACACCCAGATATTACTAGAACTTTTAGATTTACAAAGACCGGAAGATTCAATACCTACAAAAGAGTTGGTTAATTTGATTCAGGAGACAGGTGGCAATATTAGATTAATGGATATTACATTGGATGAAGTGAAAACCAATATTAATAATGCAATACTCCATTATGATAGAAATAATCCGACAACGACAATAAATGAAGCTTGCATACGCTTAGGAAAGAACAAAACTTGGCTAATTTCTCTGCATGGAAAATTAGAAAACATATTACAAACAGATTATAGAATCAGCATAGACAAAATCCCAAAGTCAGATATTGAACTATATTCAAAGACAGAAGATGCTGCGCAGTTAAAAGATATTTGGTATAGGAAACATTCTGCAATACATGATGTTGTTGCTTATTTATATGTTCGAGAGAAACGTAAGCATGATTCAAATAAACGATTGTTGCAAAAAGCAAGTTATTGGTTTGTTACTGCAAATAGGAAACTATGCGATTTTAACATCACAAAAAAAATCAATGGCAATACTGGTGAGATAATAATGCCGGATGAACTAACAAGTTTGCTTTTTCTTCAGAATCCTAAAAAATTATCCGCAAGGGTCTCTTCAATTGGTTTAAACGAGCTAATCGCCCAGACGTTATCCGAAGAATATCCAAGTCGTGATTTGATTAATGAATTTGATAGTGCTGTATCTTCACTGGATAATGTTTCAGCAGATGATTATAAGATATTGCTGTCTTCAATATCCCAAGAATCGACTATGAGAATTCATAAATTGCTCTATACTTCCATATCTGAACCAGAGCAGTTTAATAAGGATGTTCATTCAATTATAGAGACTGAACGAAATAATAAACTAAAAGCTGACAACAAGCATAAAGAAGAGGTTGATAAGAACAAGCAACTTCAAGAAACAAATGAAAACTTATTAAAGCAATTATCAGATATCTCTCAGCAGATAGCAACTATTCAAGAGACTCAAATAAATGAATTGCAAAAAAAAGAAGAAAAAGAGAAAAGTAATAAACGTAAGAGTATGATTTATATTTCTATTATAATCATTCTTGTATCAGTGATTTTATTACTGCTTTTTCCTAATTGGGTTGAGTTCTTAAGAAATATTATTAAAGGAATTTTGGGATTGAGTGGTTTATGGGGCTTCTTCAACTTTCTTTTAAACGCAAGCTCAAAATTTAGACAATTCGTCAAATTATAGAATCGATTGAATTATGACTTCAAAAGAACTTCAACAATACTTGCAGCGAGAGTTTCCTCAAGAGAACGCTCGTTGCGAATGGAAAGAGATGAAAAATCTCAAAAATTCCTTTGCGGGTGACGAAAAGAATGATGTAATTTCGTATGTCTCAGCCATAGCAAATATGGAAGGAGGGCATATTGTGATAGGTGTGCAGGATAAGACCTTGGAAATTGTCGGTACAGACTTATCCAAGTTTAACCTGAATGCCCAATCTGCCGTATTGAAACTGGTGGAGCATTGTACTAATCTTTCGCCAGAAGGATTGAGTATTGATGAATATACTACAGAGGACACACATAAAACAGTGTGGATAATCCATATTCCAAAGCATTTGCCACGACGACCTGTTTATGCTCACAAAAAAGCTTGGCAACGCATTGAAGACTCGTTGGTGGAGATGACACAAGAACGGCTTGCCGTTATTCTTGAAGAGCCTGTTTTTGAAGCTAAAGATTGGTCCGCTGAAATTGTTCCGAATGCTACAATCGCTGATTTGGATGAATTGGCAGTGGCAAAAGCTCGTATTATGTTCAAAAAAGTGCATTCTTCCAATATCCCTGCGGAAGAAATTGATGCTTGGACGATAGATGATTTCTTTTCTAATAGCGGAATCATGATAGACGGAAAACTGACTCGTGCAGCTATTATTCTGCTGGGTAAACCTGTTTCTGCATTTAAACTCCGTCCTGCTGTTGTTGAGGTTACTTGGACTTTAAGGGACGAGCATCAGGATGTTGTAGATTACGAGCATTTCACCGTCCCGTTTATCCTCACTGTTGACAAGATACTGGGTAAGATACATAATCTGACAATGAGGGAGCTACCTGGTGGCACATTGTTCCCTGAGACGATGAAGCAATATGATGATTACACCATTCGTGAGGCTCTGCACAATGCAATAGCCCATCAGGACTATACCTTGCAGCAGCGCATCAATTTTGTGGAGAATCCAGGATGGCTTTATTATGCCAACGGAGGAAGCTTCATTCCAGGCACTTTGCAAAAGGCTTTAGAAACCAAAGGCCCTCAACGGCATTTCCGAAATGAATGTCTTTGCCGGGCAATGGTGAACTTCAATATGATTGACACCGTAAGTCGCGGTATTAAAAAAATGTTCAACGAACAAAGACGCCGTCATTTTCCTATGCCGGACTATGAAATTGATGTGCTTAACAAAGAGGTGGGCGTAACGATATATGGAAATACCATCAATGAAAAATATACTCAGTTGCTCAAAGAAAATGATACATTGACGTTGGAGGATTGTATTTTGTTGGATGCAGTGCAGAAAGGGCATCGTATTTCCGAGGAGAATATACTCGCTTTATTGAACAGAGGACTTTTAGAGGGAAACACATCCGAATACAGCATATCACTGGATATTGCCAAAAAGACAAAACAGTTGCCGGATTATACCCGAAACAAGGGCTTGGATAAAGCGAAGCTCCAACAAATGATTTTACAGTATCTTCAGAATGCTGGTTCAACTGGAGCCAAACGCGATGCTATATTTGATTATCTCAAAGATGTGCTTCCTAAAACTAAGACTACTGAACAACAGGAACGAATGGTCGGAAATATTTTAGTCGAGATGAAAGAAGCAGGGATAATCATCTTGAAGGGCAGAATATGGTATACAAAGTAGTCGTAAAAATTATTTTTTGACTAAGTCGGGCGAATTACGACTATTTACGACTAAATAGAACCAATTACAACTAAAAGTTAGATTCACAACCGACTAAAAGCAGTCAATCTCTTTGCCTGTTCAAGGATTTTGACTACTTTTGCATAAAGAGTTATTTGACAGTAAAGCACTGCAAAACGCTGAAAATCGTACGGTTGCCAAGTCGTTACCATTACTTTTCAAATACTCCGTTAAATGTTTGTTCCTTAAACGGTTATATAAAACCGTTTATAATTTATAATAAGATGTATGGCTTGAAAACCTTGCATCCTCTGGTCTCGGTCGTGGATTTGAGGAAAGCGACCCGAGTTGTCAATCACGTGAAGATGAATTATGGCGTATATGCCTTGTTCTTGAAAAACGGAACGAATTGTACGTTGAAATATGGCCGACGGTATTATGATTATCAGGAGGGTACGATCGTCAGTTTCGCTCCGGGGCAGTTGGTTGGCGTAGATTCCGATGAGGACGAGATAAGCCCCGAGGTGTATGGATTGATTTTTCACCCCGATCTTATTTATGGAACGGCATTAGGGAAGAAGATAGGGAAGTACTCTTTCTTTTCGTATGAACAGAACGAAGCACTCCATCTTTCGGATCAAGAGCGGGAAATTATTATGGATTGTTTCCATAAAATAGAAGTGGAGTTGGAACACCCGGTGGACAAACACACAAGGGAGTTGTTATCGGTCAATATAGAACTGTTGCTCGATTATTGTTTGCGGTTTTACGACCGTCAATTCTATACTCGTGAAAAGGTTAATAACGATGTCCTTATCAGGTTCGAACAGCTTTTAAACGACTATTTCCGCAACGGGGAATCACAAGTGCGGGGACTACCTTCCGTCAGGTATTTTGCCGACAAAGTTTTTCTTTCTCCGGGTTATTTCGGCGACTTGGTGAAAAAAGAGACTGGGAAGACAGCGCAGGAATATATACAAGGTAAAATTATTGAATTGTCTAAGGAGTATATATTGGGCTCACAGCTCGGAATCAGTCAGATCGCTTATTCTTTGGGATTTCAATATCCCCAACATTTCAGTCGTTTGTTCAAAAAACTCGAAGGGTGTACTCCGAACGAGTTTCGTAATCAGGCGATGAGTTGAGAGCTATAAAAGCGGAGAGGATGCAGAAAAATCCGATAGCAGTTGAAGTTATCGGATTTTTTTTGTTCGATAGGAAAGTTAGTGCTTGTAGAGGGCTTTCGCTAAGTCGGTCAGATTATTTTTTCCCGGCAGAGAGGGGAATGTCTGAGTCATGGCCGAGATGAACCTCTCGGCGGTGGAGTTTTCCCGGAGGATTTGTTTCATTTTTTTCAGATAGTCGATTTTAAATTCAACCGATTCGCGTCCGGTAGCTCCGTCGTGACCTCCGATAAAGTATTCGCATCCCGATTTCAGCGCTTTCTCGGCTTCGGCAATTTCTGCATCGATGGCGGCCGGAGAACTTATTTGCAAGTAGCTTATGTGAGCTTTTACCGGAGTCCAGTGGGTGTAGTAAACTTTATTCCCGATAATGATACTGGCTGCGGGAAAGTCGGTGGAAGCTCCTTTGTCGAAGTAAAACTCTATATTATCCCACGTTTGTTTGCTGCCAAATTTAATTTCTTCTGCTTTCCCGGTCGGTAGCGGTACGATTGCATCGCCGAAAATTTCGGCGAAGTTCCGCATCATTCCGTCGTAGGTCGCTCCTTTTGTAAAGGCAGACATACCTTCGGCCATTACTATATCGTGGTTTCCCGTCCCACCCACATGGTAATCGGTGATGATTGTCTGTACAGGTTTGTTCAACGAGGCCACATAAGCGTCGAATTCTGCCACATTATCTTTAAATAAAGGCTGTTCCAAGGTAATGAGTCCGTTTTTACCTTCTACGATGTAGCTTGCATCGTTCAGAGCATCGTTCGTGTAATACACGTGCAATTTGAAATCCTTCAAGTCCAGAACTTCGAATTTTCCTTTTGTTTGTGCCATTGCTGTAAATGTGATTAATGATAATAAAATTAAAATGTTCTTTTTCATAATTCTAGTTTTTATTAGTTACTAAATTATTGTTACTCTCTTTTCGATTGCAAATATGAAACTATAATTTTTTCTTCACAAGAAGATACCTCGAAGTCAGATAGTTACTTTTTTGAAACCTTCGTTGAATACGAATGAGTTATTAAAGTGCGTTTTAACTTCTTTTAATGTATTAAAATTTTTACTATTGCATTATCTAAGTTTCTTAGTTACTTTTGTATTGTTATTGAAATATAATGATTATGGCTAAAATAGAAATTAAGGATGCACTTTTTCCCGATTGTCCTATTCGGAATATTCTTTCGCGTATCGGTGATAAATGGTCCCTGTTGGTTCTTTATACATTGAGTGGTTCGTCTGTTATGCGTTTTAATGTTTTGCAGAAGAATATCCCCGATATTTCCCAAAAGATGTTGACGGTTACCTTGCGAGCCCTCGAAGAAGACGGATTGGTAAAAAGAGTGATTTATGCCGAGGTTCCCCCGAGGGTAGAATACTCTTTGACCGACCGGGCGAAATCTTTGTTGCCTTGTATTGATAGTCTGATTGCATGGGCTGGGGAGAATATGGCAGCGATATTAAGCGATAGAATGCGGAGCAAAGTCGGGTAACTGCGATGTACTCTTTTATGAGTACGGAATGTAATGAACAATCGCTTTATTACGATTCTATGAAATTTTCGTTTCCTTTCGATTTTATTTCAAGTAAGGAGGTTTTACTTTCGAATTTTTTCGATTCGTATAATATTATATGTAGATAATTGTTGTATATTTGCATAAAGTGCAAATTAAAAAAAATATATTATGCGATCTATTTCCAACAGATTTTTTTATGCGATTGTAGTTCTGTTAAATGTTTTTGCGGCAGGGAGTATCTGTGCCCAACAATATCGTCCTATTGCGACTTGGCCCGATGAGACGAATGCTCGTATCGAGGAATTTCTGAATACGACGTTGACCGTTACCGACCGTAAGGTCGCCGTGTTCGATTGCGACGGTACGGTGTTCGGACAAGCTCCTTACTATCTGGCCGACGAGGCGTTGTATGATTATGCCGATAAAAATTACAAGAACCGTAAAGATAAAGAATCGAGACAAAAGATGGCGATTCTCGACCGTATGGTAAAAGACGGTAATAACGTGGGGAAACCTTATGTGGAAGATAGGGTACATTTTTTGTCTGGCATGACTCCTGAGGAAATCGCTACCCTCGGTTACGATTGTTATATGCGTTCGTATAAGGGGAAAATGTATCCTGAGATGAAGACTCTTATTTCCAACTTGAAAGAATATGGTTTCGAGGTGTGGATATTGACTGCCTCTCCCGAATTTTTATACCAAAGGTTTGTCGCTTCCGAGTTGGGAATACCCGTCACTCATGTGCTGGGGGTTAAGGGTGTCGTGAAAAACGGAGTCATGTCCGATGAAATCATTATGCCCATACCGCAAGATGATGGCAAGGCTCAGGTTATACCTACTTATATTAAAGCCGTGCCTTTGATTGTGGGCGGGAATAGCCGAGGAGACATGGATATGTTGAATGAATCGAGAGGATTGAAAATTGTGGTGAACCCCGACGATGTGACGGTGAGAGGCAAAGAAGACGGCCCGATGAGCGGACATACCGTGAAATCGTATTGGGAAAAAGAGGGAGCTTTGATCGTCCATTGTAACGATGTTCGAGATAAGAACGTCTCTTTTAAAACCGCCGACTTCAAGATAAGAACTAATTTGGAGAATCCGAAGAAGTAAGTAGATACCTTAATAAAAAACAAATGATTATGAAAACTAAAATTTTAATGGTTGCATTGATGTTATTGGCTATGACTCCGGCTATTCAGGCAAAGTCGTCGACCAAGACCGTGGCTCATCGGGGATATTGGAAATGTGAAGGCTCTGCCGAGAACTCTTTGGCTTCATTGCGAAAAGCTCATGACGTCGGTTGTTGGGGGTCGGAATTAGATATATGGTTGACTTCGGACGGTGGGTTGGTGGTAAACCATGACCCCAAAACATTGGACGGATTGAAAATCGAAGAAACGGATTTCAAGACCATAACGAAGTCAAAATTGAAAAACGGGGAGACTGTTCCTTCTTTGAAGGATTATTTAAAAGCCGGAAAGAAGTTGAAGCCCATGATATTGGTGTTGGAACTTAAAACCCAATCTACTCCCGAAAGAAATATCGAGTTGGCTAAAAAGGTTGTGGATATGGTCAAATCGATGAAAATGGAAGGGCAGGTAGAATACATCGCATTCAGCAACTTGGTGGGAACGGAGATTATCCGGTTGGACCCGAATGCGAAGGTCGCTTATTTGAATGGAGATAAAACACCTGCCGAGCTTAAAGAGTTGGGGTATACGGGTCTCGATTATCATCAAAAGGTATTGAAAAACAATAAGAGTTGGATTCGGGAAGCTCATGATTTGGGCTTGACGGTTAATGTCTGGACCGTAAATAAAGCAGACGACTTGCAGTATTTTATCGATGAAGCAGCTGACTTTATCACGACGAATGAGCCGGAACTTCTGCTGGAACTTCTGAAAAAATAGGTTTCTTTATTTTCACCCCGGTGCTTCTTCTCCGGGGTGATTTTTATTTTGACGAAGTATAAAAATGCGTCATCTTGTATTGGAATGCTTCTTCTACGCTTGGACAAACCTTTCTGAATTTGGAGAACGTATCGGTAGAGACTCCGTATATACGGCAAATCGAAGCCATAGATTCTCCTTTTTTCAGGCGATCTATTATTTCAAGTTCGTTATCGATGAGTACTTTCAATTTGGTGATACTTCCCTTTTTCCGACCGAGAATGACTCCTTCTGCTTTTCGTAAGGCAAGAGCTTCTTTGGTTCTCATAGATATAAGGTTCCGTTCGATTTCTGCGACAAGGCCGAATGCAAAGCAAAGGACTTTGCTGTTTATGGTATTATCGAATGCGTATCCGTCTTTGGTAGAGTAGATTGTAATATTTTTTTCAAGACATTTTCCCATAATGGCCATAATCTCTGTGAGAGTGCGGCTTAATCTCGATATTTCGGTAACGATGAGCGTGTCTCCCGGTTTTAATTGATTGATTACTCTCCCTAACTTCCGTTCTTTCTGATTCTTTTTTCCGCTGACAATTTCGGTTACCCATCGGCTGACTTCTATCTCTTTGGTGTGGGCGAAACGCCTGATTTCGTCTTGTTGGTTGACAAGATGTTGTTTACTGGTGCTGACTCTTAAATACGCAATTACCATAGTTTATCATTTAAAGTTAAACAAACATAGGGTGTTGAAGGTATTTCTTTTGAGTAAAAAAAATACAAAAAGAAGGGCGAATGGTTTTTCTTTCTGTTTTATTGGGAGTTGGAGTCGATTATTTTATTGATTATTTATTTCTTCCGGCTCGTAGGAATAAGCCGATGTTTGGGCCATTCGATAATTGGTAGGGATTTATGGCTCATTGTTGGAGTGGCATTTTAAAACCTCCTCCCTGCCGTGTCCCGTAGCATTACGGGGTGTCGCAAAGCGATATAGAGGTCTTCTGTTAGAAAAATAAATACGAGGAAAGTATTTACCTCCCCCCCCCCTGCCGTGTCCCGCAGCATTGCGGGGTGTTTTGCCGTGCAAAATATAGGGGAG
>OGPE01001266.1_pt1 | contig 16784 bp, 15 predicted proteins | sample 1552881 | NCBI WGS metagenome assembly OGPE01 (sample SAMEA2580236, study PRJEB22360) | human gut metagenome | biome: human gut; feature: human-associated habitat; material: faeces | place: Denmark | collected 2008/2010 | reverse complement strand
TATGTCTACGGCAGCCACGATGTGGCAGGCTCCACTCAGTTCTGCGAGGGCGATTACGTTGTGTGGAGCGCCCCGCTGGATGATCTGGGCAGCTGGAAATACGAGGGCATCAGCTATCCCTACACCGCCACCACTGCATCACTGGAAGAAGGCGGCAACCTTGCCGCCCCCGACTGCGTGCAGGGCCCGGATGGACGGTACTATCTGTATTATAATCGTGGAAAATACGATCCCTGTGAGGTCGCTGTCAGCGACACGCCGCAGGGGCCCTTCACCTATCTGTGCAATGTAACTTTCCCGAATGGCACCATACCCGCCACCAAGATGTTCGACCCGGGCGTGCTGGTGGACGATGATGGCCGGATCTATCTCTACATCGGCTTCTGCCCCACACCGGATTTCCCGTGGGCACTCAAGCTGGGCAAGTACAGTCTGGGCTTTGAGCTGGAACCGGACATGCATACCATCAAGGCCGGGCCTTTTGAGGTGCTGCCCGGCTGTCAGGCCACCGCTGGCACCGGCTTTGAGGGCCACGGCTTCTACGAAGCCTCTTCTCCCCGGAAAATCGGCAAACGGTATTACCTTGTGTATTCCTCTGAGCAGAGCCACGACCTGTGCTATGCTGTCTCCGACCAGCCGCTGACCGGCTACCGGTACGGCGGAATCCTCGTTTCCAATGCAGACATCGGACGGAACGGTAACACCACGCCCAAGGCCCCCTATGGCAACACCCACGGCGGCCTTGTCCAGCTGGGTGGGCAGTGGTACATCTTCTATCACCGCCAGACCCACGGCATCGAGTGCTGCCGCCAGGGCTGTGCCGAACCCGTTGTGCTGGATGCGGAAGGCCGTTTTCACCAGGCCGAGATCACGAGCTGCGGCCTGAACGGCGGGCCGCTGCCCGGCATCGGCAGCTACAATGCCTGTTACGCCTGCAACCTGACCCACAAGACCATCGGCAAAGAGCGGCTCACCATCCGCAAGTGTGTGCGGGACACCCAGCCCCACATTTTTGAAGAGCCTGCCCCCAGCGGCAAGCGGGAGGACAGCCTGCACTCTATCGCCAATATGCAGGACGGCACACTGGCAGGGTTCAAGTACTTCGCACTGGGGGATGCTTCCCGGCTCACCCTGCGCCTGCGGGCCAGCGCACCGGGCAGCATGGCCGTCTATCTGGACGAGGCCTGCACCCGGAAAGCCGCTGAGGTCACCTTCCCCGCCAGCACGGACTGGCAGGAGGTACAGGGCAGCTTTTCTGCCCCGGCAGGAACCTTCCCGCTCTTCTTCCGGCTGAACTGCACCGGCAGGGTGGACTGGGAAAGCTTCATCCTGACTTAAACAAAAAGAATGACCCTCTCTATCACGCTGACGTATGCCCGCTCCCTTTTGTGGGAGGTGGCACTGCGAAGCAATGATAGAGAGGGTCGTTTATTTTTCTTCACTTCCGGCGTGATACACCTGCAGATACACCCTTTTGCGCTCTGCATCCGTGTTCTCTGCCAGCTGCTGGCAGAAACGCTCATCCTCGAACAGAGCGACCACATTGGGCGCATAGCGGGTGCCGCTCTGGGCCCGCAGCTCTTCCAGCAGCGTGCGGAAGGGCTTGGCAAGGTTGTAGCAGCGACCGATATTATCGGTGGCGGCATCCAGCGAGTCTGCCACGCTCAGCGCATCCACGATCCCCTTGATCTCCGGCGGGCAGGAGGGTACATCATTGGGATATCCGCCCTTGCCGTTGTAATAGCAGTGGTGATAGAGCGCCGCCAGGGCCAGCGTTCTTCCGCAGCCCATTCTATTCAGAATATCAGCGCCGGTCCTTGGGTGGCTCTGGATGCAGAAAAACTCCTCATCCAGCAGGCGGCGGGCGTTGTTGTCGATGTACATCAGAACGGCACACTTGCCAAGGTCGTGGTACAGGCCGCACTCATAGGCCGTCTGGCAGAGCTCTTCCCGCCGGGCCTGCACCTCGGCCGCGCTCCTGCAGCCCAGCAGGCCAACCAGTGTTTCGGGCCTTGTCTCGATCTGCCGATGCAGCAGGGCACGGGTCAGCTCTGCCACCATCAGCGAGTGGACATAGGTCGGCTTGTGCCCGGCCAGGATACTGCCCAGCATCCGGCGGTTCGCCGTTTCATCTGAGCTGGTGTTGATCTTGCTCAGCTCCCAGGCGGCAGAGTTTACCACACGGGGATACTGGCTGGCCGACATCTGTTCCAGATACTGATCCGCAGAACGGCGTACCTGCTCCACGGTTGCACGATACCTCTGTGCTCCCGCCTCGTCCAAACGTTCTGCATAGACCGAGAGATAGGCCGCCAGAACCAGCTTCCGGTTGATGGCCTCGGCAGAATAATCATCCTGCGCCACGCTTCCCGCCGATTCCAGAAGGATCTTGACCACGTCTTCCAGGCTGCCCACCCCGGCATGGTAGCGGGCAGCGGCGTAAAAATAGGGCACCCGCCAGTTCTGCAGGCGCGCATCCTGACCCTTGTACTTCTTCTTGTGCCCCCAGATGTATTCCGCCGATTCCAGCACCTGCCGCGCCACCTCGGGATCCTCCTCCTGCCGCAGGTGGGTCAGCAGGGTCATGCGGTCCATGTGCATGGAATAGATGTAGCTATCCCAGGGGAATTCCGGGTTCAGCGCATGGTAATGCGCAGACTGGATGATGTCCATTGCAAGGCGGAACCGCTCCAGATACCGGCAGCTTTCCGCATGGGTGCCGCGGGACATCCCCAGCCGGGTGTTGCCCACACAGCGGATGAGATACTGCCGGGTATTCCTGTCCAGCTGTTCATACCGTGACATGGATTCAACAGCTTCCGTAAAATAAACCTGGATCGCATCTCCCAACAGGTTGATGCCAGTTCCCTCATCCCGGACGTTCATATAATGCAGGGTGATGCCTGTGTAGTACAGCTCCCTGACGATCATGGGCACGTCTTCCCGGCTGCGGGCCGCTGCCAGCAGCAGCTGATGCACCTTGAACGCCACGCCCATATCCTCGCTGTTCGCATAGTTGAATAGCCTGCCTGCAAAGGCACTCAGTCCCTGGATATCCTCTTCGGTCAGGGAGGCAGGGTCACGGTCGTAGACAAACTGCGCCAGCAGTGCCTCATTCTGCCGCATCAGGGTGTTGCATCTCAGCGCATTGGTCTGGATCTCTTCCAGCACAGCAGCGGGAGCTTTGCCCTCCGGAAAGCTGGGCCGGGAGATCGAACGCACAACGCGCAGATCCCGAATATATTGTTCAAAAGCCTCTGCCTGTGTGCACTCCATCTCATCAGCCCCTTTTGTCGAAATCCGTCGTTCGATTTGAAACTATAATTCAGTATACGGTATTTTTCGGCAGAAATCAACTGATTTTCGCAGATTTTTTAGCCCCCCCCCCGAATATTTTTACGCATTCATACGTTATTTTTTGTATAAAACGCACTTTTACCGGGGGATCGGGTGCGCTTGATTTACGAAATTGCTTCCGGCAGCTGCATCCATTTGCCCTTCCAGGCGTAGAGCACCATCAGCACTGCACCCACAGCCCAGGACACCGGGTAGACCAGCAGCACACCCTCAATGCCTGCAAACAGGGGCAGGACAAACTGGATCCAGACGATGCGGAACAGGCACAGGGAGATCAGCAGCACCACCATGGGCGGCACGCTCTTGCCGGTGCCGCGCACCGTACCGGCAAGGCCCTGCAGGATGCCCAGCATCCAGTAGAAGGGGCAGAAATAGAGCATACAGATCTTGCCGTAGGCAATGACCGTTTCATCGCCGGTGAACAGGTGCATGATGGAATCCTGGAAGACGAGCAGCAGGATGCCGGTCAGGATGGTGTAAATGACGCACATACCCAGGGTGACAAAGGTGCCCTTTTTGACACGGTCGATCTTGCCCGCACCAAAGTTCTGGCCCACAAAGGTGGTGGCCGCCATGCTGAAGCTCAGCACAGGCAGAATGTTGAAGCCATCCACCTTCATATAGGCGGCAAAGCCTGCCATGGCAGCGGCACCATAGCCGTTGACACTGACCTGCACCAGCACATTGGAAAGGGAGATGACCATGTTCTGGATGCCGGTGGGCAGGCCCACCTTGATGATGCGGACCGCCATCTTTTTGTGCACGCGCACTTCCTTTGCTGTCACGCGGTAATCGTCCTCCACCCGCATCAGAAAGCGCAGGGAGAGCACACAGGACACCAGCTGGCTGATATCGGTGGCAATGGCCGCACCGGCCACGCCCATCTTGCATCCGGCGATCAGGACAAGGTCGAGGACGATGTTGGTGATGGAGGCAGCGCCCAGGTAGAGCAGGCTCCGCTTGGAGTTGCCGGCGGCGTTCAGGATACCGGCCGCCATGTTATACACCACGCTGAACAGCACACCGCCAAAATAGAGCCGCATATAGAGCACCGCATCCTCCAGCACCTCTGCGGGGGTGTTCATGGCGGTGAGCAGGGCCCGGCTGACGGCAATGCCGCACACGGTCAGGATCGCACCCAGAATGGCCGAAAGGGCCAGCGAGGTGTGAACTGCAACGTGCGCGCCCTCCCTGTCCTTGGCTCCCAGAAACTGGGACACCACGACACCGGCACCCACGGCAATACCCTGGCTGAACCCGATGAGCAGGAAGATGGGCGAGCCGCTGGAGCCGACGGCTGCCAGCGCGTTGCTGCCCACAAAGTTGCCCACGATGATGGAATCGGCGGTGTTGTACAGCTGCTGCAGCATGTTGCCCAGGATCAGCGGCACCGAGAAGAGCAGGATGCTCTTCCAGATGCTGCCCTCTGTCATCAGCCGTGATTTTTTCTTTTCTTCTAAAATCGTCTGTGCCATAATGCTTCCTTTTTCACGCAAAGCTTCAACTCATATATCAATCGTCATACAGATAAACGATACCTTGTTTCTGCCAAAAAGTCAAGCAAAAGCGTAAAAAGGGGCGTTTTTACCGGTTCCGCCCTATTTCCACCCTCTCGCCGCAGGGTCCAGCATCTCGGCAGCGGAGTAGACCAGAGCGTTGCAGACTGCAGCGGCCACGGTGCTTCCGCCCTTGCGGCCCATGGCCGCGATGGCAGGCACACCGTGGGCTGCACAGGCGGCAAACAGCGCTTCCTTGCTTTCCACCACATTCACAAAGCCCACCGGCACGGCGATGACCAGGGCAGGCCGCAGCCCGGCCTCGATCTCTTCCGCAATGGTCAGCAGAGCGGTGGGGGCATTGCCCACCGCAAGAATGGCCCCGGGGTGCTCCTGCGCCGCGCGGTGCATGGAGGCCACTGCCCGGGTGGTTCCGGTCTCGGCTGCGATCCGCGCCACCTCGGGGTCCGCCATGTAGCAGAGGGCTCTGCCGCCCAGCCGGGCAAGGGCAGGCTTGGAAATGCCCGAAAGCGCCATGTTGGTGTCGGTGATGATGGGAGTCCCGACCCGCAGGGCGGCCACACCTGCCGCCACAGCCCCCGGCGTAAAGCGCAGATTTTTCGCATAGTCAAAGTCGGCGGTGGTGTGGATGACCCGCTTGACCACAGCGGCAGTCTCGGGCGGCGGGGGCAAGCCCGGCGCTTCCAGCTCTGCCGTAATGATGGAAAGGCTTGTCCGCTCAATGTCGGCGGGCAGATGATGTTGTGGGATCATTGTACATTCCTCCGCGGGTTCTCTAACCCCATGGCCGCGTAAACGGCATCCAGATCCAGCGCGCCGCGCACGCCATCGGCCAGCAGGTCAAACTGCTGCTGGCGGTACTGCTCCATCGGGATGAGGGCCGCGCTGTCCGGCGCAATGCCCTTGCGCCGGCAGAGCAAGGCCACCAGCTTCTCGGTAAGCTCCCCGGTATCAAACAGGCCGTGCAGGTAGGTGCCAAACACATTGTCCTGCACGCAGCCCTCGGGTGTGCCGTCTGCCAGTGTGCAGAAGGGCACACCCTGCACCTCGGTGCGGCCGGTGTGGATCTGGTATCCGGTCAGGGCCGCGCCCGCAAAGGGGGCGGCGGTCACGGCGGCAGTGTCCTGGGTGCGGTGCTTCTGGCCGGTAAAGACCGTGCGGGCGGGCAGCAGCCCCAGCCCCCGCACGGTCTGCGCCGTACCGCTCTCCGTGCCCTCAGGGTCGGCCAGCGTCTCGCCCAGCATCTGATACCCGCCGCAGACCCCCAGCACCGGCGTGCCGTTGGCTGCCAGCTTCAACAGGGCTGCTTCCAGCCCGGACTGCCGCAGCCAGAGCAGGTCATCCACTGTGTTCTTGGTGCCGGGCAGGATGATGAGATCCGGTGTGCCCAGCTGGCGGGTATTCTGCACATACCGCACGCCCAGCAGCGGGTGCTGCTCCAGCGGCATGAAATCGGTAAAGTTGGAGATGTGCGGCAGGCGGAGGATGGCCGCATCCAGCGGGTGGACCGTTTTGCCCGCATCCAGCCGGGTGGAAAGCGAATCCTCGTCCTCAATGTCCACCTTCAGGTAGGGCACGACCCCCAGCACCGGCAGCTGCGTTTTCTCTTCCAGCATAGCAAGGCCGGGGCGCAGGATTTCCACATCGCCGCGGAATTTATTGATGAGCAGCCCCTTGATGCGGGCGCGCTCCTCTGGCTCCAGCAGCGCCACCGTACCGTACAGCTGGGCGAACACACCGCCCCGGTCGATGTCTCCCGCCAGCAGAACGGGGGCATCCACCAGCCGGGCAAGGCCCATGTTGACGATATCGTCCGCCTTCAGGTTGATCTCCGCCGGGCTTCCGGCCCCCTCAATGACGATGATGTCCACGGTTTCGGCCAGACTGTTGTAGGCCGAGAGGATCTCCGGGATGAGCGCTCTTTTCATTTTGAAGTAGGCGGCGGCGGGCATCTGGCCCCGCACCTCGCCGTTCACGATGACCTGACTGCCCACGTCACTGCTGGGCTTGAGCAGGATGGGGTTCATCCGCACATCCGGCTCGATGCCTGCGGCCTGCGCCTGCACCACCTGTGCCCGGCCCATTTCCAGCCCATCCCGGGTGACAAAGCTGTTCAGCGCCATGTTCTGGCTCTTGAAGGGAGCCACGCGGTAACCGTCCTGCGCAAAAATGCGGCAGAGGGCGGCGCACAGCAGGCTTTTGCCTGCACCGCTCATGGTTCCCTGCACCATGATGCACTTTGCCTTGCTCATTCCAGCACCTCCGCAAGAAGTTTCAAAAGCTGTTCGTTTTCAGGTCCGGTGCGCACGGCGGTGCGGTACCAGCCGGGGCCCAGCCCGGGATAGTTCGCACAGCTGCGCAGCACAGCGCCCCTTTGCCGCAGGGCTTCTCCCAGCGTCTCCGGGGCCTGAAACAGCAGGTAATTTGCCCTGCCGTCCAGCACCCGCAGGCCCAGCGCCCGCAGACCGTCCGTCAGGCGGGGCCGCTGTTCGGCAATGAGGGCCCGGACCTTTTCCACATACGCCGTCTCCTCCAGTGCGGCAAGGCCTGCCGCCTGCGCCAGACTGGACACGCCCCAAGGCTGGCCGCAGGCCTGCATCTGTTCCAGCAGCGCCGTGTCGGCACTCAGGGCATAGCCCAGCCGCACGCCCGCCATGCCGTAGAGCTTGGTGAAGGCTTTCAGGATGACCAGATTTCCATCCCCCAGCAGGCCTTTTGCCGTGTGCAGGGCATGGTCGGGCAGGAAATCAAGGAAGCATTCGTCTACCACCAGCAGGGTGCCGCACGCCGCGCAGCGGTGGAGGATCTGCTCCACCAGCGGCAGGGCCGTCAGCTGGCCGGTGGGGTTGTTGGGCTGGCAGAGGAACACCATGTCCACCCCCGGACGGATGGCCGCACAGAACGCATCCGTGACCGCAAAGTCCTCCTGCTCCCGCAAAAAGAAGCGTTTCACCATGCAGCCGATGCTTTCCAACGCAGTGGCATACTCCGCAAAGGTGGGTGCAGTGACCAGCGCCCGGCGGGGCTTTTTGGCCCAGACCAGCCGGAAGATGAGGTCGGCTGCCCCATTGCCGCAGAGGATCTGCTCTGCCGGCACGCCCTCATGGAGCGCCAGCTTTGCCCGCAGCTCCCGGCACAGGGGGTCGGGGTAGCGGTCAGCCGTAGGCAATGCCGCCGTGATGGCCCGGGCCACCCCTTCCGGCAGGCCCAGCGGGCTGACGTTGGCCGAAAAATCCAGCGCATCCCGCCCGAACTCGGCCCGATAACCGGCCCAATCGCCGCCATGTACTAGTTGCATGTTCGTTCTCCTTTTCCCGGATGGTTATGGATATCAGTTCCTGGTTCCCCCTTTGGGGGAGCTGTCATGCAAAGCATGACTGAGAGGGCGAGGTCGTTACAAAATAGCCCGTATTGCCACGCCCCACGCCAGTGCAAAGGCGCTTGCCACGTACATCATCCGGTTGGCACGCAGGATATCCTCCGGTTCAATGGGGCGCAGCGGATCGCCGATGGTGGGCTTGGCGTAGTATTCGCCAAAGTAATAGGCGGGCCCGGCCAGCTGCACCCCCAGCGCACCGGCGCAGGCGCTCTCGGTCTGGGCGCTGTTGGGGCTGGCGTGGTTGCGGCGGTCCCGCCGCCAGATCTTCCACGCCCCTTTTGCGTCATTGTGCGTAAAGGCCGCGGCAGCCACCCACAGCAGGGCGGCAAGGCGGCTGGGAAGGTAATTTGCCGCATCGTCCAGCTTGGCCGGGATGCGGCCAAAGTAGAGGTATTTTTCGTTTTTGTAGCCCAGCATACTGTCCATCGTGTTGACGGCCTTGTAGGTCAGGGCCAGCGGTGCCCCGCCGATGAGCATATAGAGCAGGGGCGCGATCACGCCGTCGCTGGCGTTTTCGGCCACCGTCTCCACAGCGGCTCTGGTCACCCCCTCCAGCGTCAGATCCTGGGTGTCCCGCCCCACGATGCGGCTGACCGCCCTGCGGGCAGCAGGCAGGTCGGGCTTGACCAGTTCCCGGTAGACATTGGTGCTCTCCTGCGCCAGCCCCTTTGCGGCCAGTGCCTGCCCGCACCAGAACATCTGGACGGCCAGCCCCAGCCACGGGCTGACGCGGGCAGCTCCCAGGCAGACCAGGCTCGTCAGCAGAAAGGTACCCACCGGCAGGCAGAACGCCACAATGGCCCCGCCCAGCAGTTCCCCCTGAGACGTTTTGGGCAGGCGGGCCCGCAGGCGCTTTTCCAGCGCCGAGATGGCCTTGCCCATGTACACCACCGGGTGGGGCAGCCAGGCCGGGTCGCCGAAGAGGCAGTCCAGCACAAAACCGCCGAGTACTGCGTATTCGATCATCGGGCATCCTCCTTTGTGTACTGCACAGTTTTCAGCAGGTGCAGCACCCGCTGCTCCGCCCAATCTCCTGCATCCAGAACGTAACCGCCCGCGTTGGGGGCGCACCAATGGTAATAATCCGCATGGGGCAGAGCGTAGCGCTCCATGGCAGCCATCTGGGTGCCGCCGTGGGCCAGAATGACCAGTGTCTCTTTCCCTTCGGCAAGGGCCCTGTCCACCAGTGCGGCAAAGGCCCTGCACACCCGCTCCGAAAAAACAGCCTTGGTCTCGCCGTCCGGGCAGGGGCTTTCGCAGTTGGCGTTCACCCAGGCCAGATAATCCGGGTCGTGCTCCATCTCAATGAAATTGCGGCCCTCAAAGCTGCCGAAGCACATCTCCTGCAGGTCTTTCACCTCCACGAGCCTTGCACCCGGGAAGAGCACCTCCGCGGTCTGCCGGGTGCGGCAGAGCGGGGTGATATAGACCGTTTCCGGCCAGAGATCCGCCTGCCGCAGCCGGGCGCGGCCCGCAGGGCACAGGGGGATATCCCGCTGGCCCTGATAGCGCTTTTCGGCGTTGTAGGCCGTCAGGCCATGGCGCAGAAGATAGATCAGCATGGGGGCAGTTCTCCTTTCAATACTGTGGGGATGCCGCAGAACATCTGCACCACGCACCCGGCCCGGGCCGCCAGCAGGCAGGCCAGCCGCCCGGCGGCTTCCCGGGCGGCCCGCTCCCCTGCGTCCATGGGCACCACGCCGCCGCCCACCTCGGTGGCCATCACGATATCATAAGCGGAGAGCTCCTCCGCAAGCTTTTCCAGATCCTCGGCCTCTGCGGCCAGGGCCTGCACCTCCGCAATGCGGGTGCCGGGCAGGCGCTGGGCAAAGGTGCGCTTGCCGCTGTACAGCGGCCCGGTGATAAAGATCATAACAGTCCTCCCCACTGGCAGGCACACAGCGCCGCCAGCATCCACAGCTCGGCTTTCTGCAAAAACCACCCGGCCAGATCGCCGGTGATGCCGCCAAACTGCTTACCCGAAACAACATGATAGCGTGCAAACACCAGCAACGCCGCCAGCACCAGCGCCCAGCCGCCCAGTGCCAGCAGGGCGGCGCTGAGCAGAGCGGCCAGCACCATCAGCACCCGGCGGACAGTAGTTCGATCCGCCGCCGTGGCAAAGGTGTGGGCAAGGCCGGTGTTCTTTGCCATCGGGAACGATGCCACGGCCAGGCCCGAGAGGGCCCGTTCCAGCACAAGGGCCAGTGTCCAGCACAGGCCCACCCGGGGCGTAAAGTCCACGCAGGCGCAAAGGGCAAGGTAGGCCGCAAAATAACTGCACAGCCGGATCACCGCAAAGGCACCGCAGTGGGGGTCTTTGAGGATCTCCAGCTTCTTTTCCCGGTCGCCATAGCTGGAAAGGGCATCGCAGGTGTCGGCATAGCCATCCAGGTGGATGCCGCCCGTGACCCAGACCGGGATCAGGCAGAACCCCGCCGCCTTTGCGGGCATCGGCAGGGGCAGAGCGCCGCACAGGCACCACAGCCCGCCAATGACCACCCCGATGAGCGGGAAGGCGCACATGGCATACCGCATGTTTTTCTGGTTCCACGCGAACTGCGGCACCGGCAGGGCCGAAAACATGGCAAAGGCCACTGCAATGGTCTGCAATCCAATCATTTTTCCACTCCTTTATAATAGACCGGGATGCCGCACACCACCCGCACCACATGGTCAGCCCGGGCGGCAAGGGCATTGTTCACCTGCGCCAGCGCTTTCAGGTAGCGCCCGGTGTCGCCTGCGTAGTCGGCACCGCCGCTGAACACCTCGTTGGAGACCACGATGAGGTGCGCGCATTGTCCGGCCAATTGGTCCAGTCCTTCCAAAATGGCCGAAGCCGCATTTTCTCCTGCCCCGGCGGGGTCGTAGAGCTCGTTGGCGGTCAGGTTGCCCAGATCCTCCAACAGCGCAGTTCCCCGGGCAGGCAGACGGATGTTCTCCAGATGCAGGGGGCACTCCACGGTCTCAAACTGCTTTGCCGCCCGCATCCTCCGGTGCTTTTCCACCCGGGCGGCACACTCGGCATCCCACACCTGCATGGTGGCGATGTAATAGCGCGGGAGCGCGGTTTTCAGCACCAGGCTCTCGGCATATCCGCTTTTACCGCTGGCGGCACCGCCCAATACCAGCGTCAGCATTGGGGGGTGTACGGCGTAATGCCGCCCTCCGTGAAGGAATAACAATCGCGGTAAACGGCCAGTGCCATATCCCACAGCGGGATGCTTGCCACCGCTCCGGTGCCCTCGCCGAGATGGAGCCCGGCGGTGAGCAGGGGCACTTTGCCCAGCGCCTCCAGCACCAGCCTTGCTGCCGGTTCAGTGGAGCAGTGGCTGGCAAACACGGCCTTTTCCGCGGCGGGGCAGAGCCGCACCGCGCACAGAGCCGCCACCCCGCTGATGAAGCCATCCATCAGCACGGGCAGGCCTTCCAGCGCGCCGCCCAGAAAAACACCGCACAGCCCGGCGATGTCGAACCCGCCCAGCTTGGAAAGCACATCCAGAGGGTCAGCGGCATCGGGCCGATTCCGCGCAATGCCCTGCCGGATGGCATCCAGCTTGCGGGCAAGCCCCGCGTCGGAAAGGCCCGCGCCCCGGCCTGTCATCCGCTCCACGGGCTGACCCAGCAGAACCGCGGCCACGGCGCTGGAGGTGGTGGTGTTGCCAATGCCCATCTCCCCCGTGGCCAGCAGCTGCACCCCCGCCGCCTTCTGCGCCCGGACAAGCCCCATGCCCGCCGCAATGGCATCCACCGCCTGCTGGCGGGTCATGGCAGGGCCGGTGGTGAAATCGGCCGTCCCTGCGGTAATGCGGCAGTTCTGCACCCCGGGCACCGGCTCCCCGGCCATGCCAAGGTCCACAGGAACCACTTCGCAGCGAGCCGTTTTTGCCATCTGGCAAACACTGGTGCGCCGGGCGGCAAGGTTCTCGGCCACGGCCCGGGTCACGCTCTGGTCCGTCTGGCTCACGCCCTGCGCCACCACGCCGTTGTCGGCGCAGAGCACCAGCACGGCCCGGCGGGAAAACGCCAGCTCTGCCGTACCGGTCAGGGCGGCGGCATCCTCCAGCATGGTCTCCAGCCTGCCCAGCCCGCCCAGCGGCTTGGCCAGGCTGGCCCAGTGAGCATGGGCGGCGGTGCGTGCGGTCTCGTCCGGCCGGGTGATCTTGGAAAGAAGCTGTTTCAGTTCAAGCTCTGTCATTGGTCCTGTTCCTCTTGATGATAGTGTGCTGCGGCATCCACGAACCGCCGGGGCAGGGCCGTGCCCGCCCAATACAAATGCGGGAAGCCCGCATAGAAATGCTCGTTTGCAAAGCCGCAGTCCCATTGTTTCCCGTTGGGCTTTGCGGCGGTAAAGCCGGTGCCGTTGTCTGTGGAATCCCAGTGGTGGAACTCGTGCACGGGCAGACGCTCCCCGGCGCGGAACAGCATACTGTCGGCGTGGGCAGTCAATGCCGCGTATCCAAACCGTACCAGCCGCCCCACCCGGAAGCCCTGCCCCGGCAGGACACCTGCCATGGGCCAGCGTTCCCCGTTGGCATCCTCCAGGCTCTGGCCCAGATAGAGAAAGCCCCCGCACTCGGCCACCGTGGGCAGACCGCGCTCCACAGCCCGGCGCACAGAGGCCAGCATGGAGCGGTTCGCGCTCAACTGCCCGGCATACAGCTCCGGGTAGCCGCCGGGCAGATAGAGCCCGCCGATCTGCTCCGGCAGGGCGGGGTCCTGCAGGGGGCTGAACCAGCAGAGCTCCGCCCCCGCCCGCTCCAGTGCTTCCAGCGTTTCGGCGTAGGTGAAGCAAAACGCCGCATCCCTTGCAACGGCAATGGGAACGCGGGGGCGCTGTTCCTCTGCTCCCTGGGGCGGCAACTCTCCCGCAGGGGGGAGCCTGTCGGTGTACGCCAAAGGCGCTGCGCCTTCGGTCAGGGCAAAAAGCTTCTCCCAATCCACCACCAGCGCATCGGCCATCCGGCTGATCTTCTGCTGTAAGTCCGCGATCTCCCCGGCAGTTTTCAGGCCTAAGTGGCGGCTCTCAAGGGCAGCATCCGGCAGGTGGGGCAGATAGCCCAGCACCGGCAGGCCGGTCTCCCGTTCCAGCATGGGAGCCAGCAGAGCATACAAATGGGGGGCGCAGTCATTGAGCAGGATGCCCGCCAGATGGCTGGGGGTGCGGAACTGCTTCAGTCCGTTGATCTGGGCCGCCAGCGTCAGGCTGGCCCCTCTGGGCTGGACCACCAGCAGCACCGGCAGGCCCAGCGTATCGGCCAGATGCCAGGCACTGGCGGTATCACTCACGCCGCCCAGTCCATCGTAAAAGCCCATAGCACCCTCGCACACGGCTGCCCCGTGCCCGGCGGCGGCCTGCGCATAGAGCGCGCGCACGGTCTCCGGCGCGGAGAAAAACAGGTCGAGGTTGTGGCTCTCCACCCCCAGCACGGCCCGGTGAAACATGGGGTCGATATAGTCCGGCCCGCTCTTGAAGGAGCAGGGGTCCTGCCCCCGCCGCTTGAGCGCCGCCAGTAGGGCGCAGGTCAGTGTGGTTTTGCCGCTGCCGGAACAGGGCGCGGCCACAAGAAATTGGATCATTTACGTTCTCCTGTGATAAGGAAGATGGGGTTATTGGCCATCAGCAGGTGGAGCCTGCCCGCAGGCCGGGTGCGGCTGACCGAGATCTGCGTCACCTCCGCAGCAAGGCCGTGGGCAGTCAGTGCGGCCACGGCGGCGCTCAGCGTTTCCAGCGCAATGGCAGAGATGCAGATGCGGGCGTTCGGATTCCGGGCAAGCACCGTGTCCACCACAGCCTCCATGCCCCCCTTGGTCCCGCCGATGAACACGGCATCCGGAGCGGGCAGGTCAGCCAGCGCAGCGGGGGCGCGGCCCTCCACCAGTGTCAGGTTGCAGGCGTGGAACGTTTCCCGGTTCTGCCGGATGAGCCCGCAGGCCTCCGGATCACACTCCACGGCATACACATGCCCCCGGGGTGCGGCCAGCGCCAGCTCCACGCTCACGCTGCCGGTGCCCGCCCCCACATCCCACAAGGTATCGCCGGGCTGCACGGCCAGCTTGGCCAGCGCCGCCGCCCGCACCTCCTGCTTGGTCATGGGCACCTCTCCCCTGTGGAAGGCTTCATCCGGGAAGCCGGGCACCCGCCGGGGCGGCTGAGGAACGTGTTCCACAAGCAGAACGCTCAGGCTTGCAAACTGCTTTTGCGCAAATTCCTGCGCCGTGCCGAACAGGATCTTTTCCTCTGCCCGGCCCAGCTCTTCGCCCACCAGCACATGGGCATCGCCCAGCCCGGCAGCAGCCAATCGGCCGCAGAGGGAGGCAGGCGTTTCTGCCCCGCCGGTCAGGAAAAACACAGGCTTTCCCCCGGCCGTCAGGCATTCGGCCACCGGGTCGCAGGCACAGCCGTGGGCCGAGACCAGCTTCCACTCCTGCCAGGAGCGGCCCACCGCAGCGGCCAGCAGCTGAACGCTGGAAAGCCCCGGCAGCACCCGGCAGGAGATGCCAAAGGCCCGCAGCATCGGCAGCAGCTGGGCCGCACCGGAATAAAACCCGGTGTCGCCGCTGTACACAAGGGCAGCATCCACCTCCGGGTCAGCCGCCAGCGCGGCAAGGACATCCTCAGGCTGATACAGGGCCTTCCGGTGATCCGTGCAGCCCTGCGGCAGCTGTTCCAGCAGGCGCTTTGCCCCCAGGATCAGTCCGGCGTTCTGCAGGGCGGCAAGGCCCTGCGCGGTCAGGCTTTCCGGCGTGCCCGACCCCATCCCGATGAGTGTGATCATTGCAGCATCTCCTTACAATGTGTCAGGATCTGTTCCGCCGTTTCGCCCTGCTCGGCCGGGCGGCGGATGACGATGAGCTGAGCCCCGGTGTCCTGCGCTGCCCGGGCTTTTTCTTCAAAGCCGCCCGCCGCGCCGCCATCTTTGGTAACGAGGAAGCGGATGGCAAACTGCTCCATCAGCGCCCGGTTCAGCGCATAGGAGAACGGCCCCTGCATGGCGATGATGTTCTTATGGGGGATATCTGCCCCCTCGCAGGCGGCAATGCCCTCCCGGGTGGGCAGGACACGGGGAAAAAGCCGTGCCGGTTCCAGCACAGCAAAGGCAGAAAGCTCCTTGGCCCCGGTGGCAAGCAGGACATTTCCCTGCGTCCGGGCCAGAAATCCCGCCGCATGGGCCGCAGAGGCAAACACCATGCTCCCGGCAGGCAGCGGGCTTTCGGGCCGGAGCAGGCGGCGGTACTCCGTGCCCGCTGTTTTGCAGGCTGCCCGGATGTTCCGGGTGGCCTCCACGGCATAGGGATGGGTCGCATCCACACAGAGGTCAGCCCCTTGCAGCAGGGCGGTCATCTCCTCCGGGGTCAGCCGCCCGCAGTGGACGGTGATGCCGGACCTTTCGCCCTGTTCCTCGGCCCCCAGCGGGGTGGCCACGCTGACCAGTACCTCGGCCCCCAGTGCGGCCAGCTGCTTTGAAAACACACGGCCCTCGGTGGTGCCGCTGAATACCACGGCCCTCATGCGCGGTACCCCCGCGGCGTGACCATCCGCCCGCTCAGCTGGCGGGTCTGGGCGTTGCCGACAAACACGGTGGTGAACATATCCACCGGGGTGGTTTCCAGCGCAGCCAGCGTCAGAACGCGGCTTTCCTGCCCCTCCCGGCCAATGTTCCGCACAATGCCGCAGACCGTTCCGGGTGCTTTGCCGTTTGCCAGCAGGATGCGCACCGCCCGCGCCAGATAGTCCGGCCGCCCCTTGGAGGAGGGGTTGTACAGCGCGATGCAGAAATCCCCCATGGCTGCTGCCGCCAGCCGCCGCTCAATGACCTCCCAGGGCGTAAGCCGGTCAGAGAGGGAGAGCACACAGAAATCGTGGGCCAGCGGGGCACCCAGCACCGCACCGCCGCTCAGGGCGGCGGTCAGGCCGGGCACCACCTCCACCGTCACGTCCGGGAAGTGCTCGGCCAGCTCCAGCAGAGGGCTTGCCATGCCGTAGACCCCGGCATCTCCCGAGCAGACCAGCGCCACCGTCTTGCCGCTCCGGGCTGTTTCCAGCGCCCAACGGCAGCGATCGATCTCCTTGGTCATGCCGGTGGAATAATAGATCTTGTCCGGGAAGTAAGGGCGCACCAGATCCAGATAGACCGTATAGCCGCACAGCACCTCGGCTTGCGTTAAGGCGCTCTGCGCCTGTGCGGTCAGAAACCGGGGATCCCCGGGCCCAAGCCCGACAACAAAAACAACATTAGGCATCCTGCCACCTCCAATCCGGGGCAAAGGGACGAAGCGCCAGCGCAAAGGTCACGCCGTTGCCCGCCTGTTTGGGAAGAATGATCGTGCCGCCTGCCGCCAGCACCGCCGCCCGCTCGCAGACATTGTCCACACCGGTCACGCTCCGGACAAAGGCCGAAGGTGTGAACTGCCCGGGGGCGTTCTGCAGCTGTGCGGCAGAATAGAACTGCACCGGCCAGCCGTGGGCTCTGCAAAATTCCAGCAGGCCCGGCTCGCCCGCGTTCCGGGCGAGGCCGGGCAGACTGCTG